>Ga0247841_10000498_pt1 | contig 101598 bp, 78 predicted proteins | sample LaCruzMarch2015__2_FD_192410 | JGI IMG/M metagenome (GOLD analysis project Ga0247841, IMG submission 192410) | Freshwater microbial communities from meromictic Lake La Cruz, Castile-La Mancha, Spain - LaCruzMarch2015_18m | ecosystem: Environmental > Aquatic > Freshwater > Lake | place: Spain...
TCACAGTTAGCTTCATATAATATAGCTTTATATAGCTACAAATATACGAATTCAATTTGACAAAAAAAAGAGGTTTGATGCCTCTTTAGTAATTATTTTCAAAAATGTATGTGTCAAACTTCCGGGGCAATACCTGAGCATTTACGAACAAAGGAAATGCAGATAGCAATAGAAAAACAACGTTCTTTTTCATAGGAACAGCGTAATTTCAGTAGTTTTTAAGAAAATGGCAGACACATCATTTTTTCAGACGCCATGAGGTTACGAATGTATGAATTTTTTTTGATTCTGTTTTCATATGGTAACGTTGAAGAGCAAAACATCATTTTACTGTAATAGAATGATTTTTATAAAATAGTTTGCATAATAGTAGTATTATACAAATATTGATTTGTATATTTGTTGTCATTAATTAATGCTTCAAACACTTTAACTATTTATTGCCTTCATATCCATTGACTCTAAACGGTTTCAGTTTTTAAACTGAAGCCGTTTTTCATTGCTAAAGTTTCTTAATACCTTCCTATCGTCCTTGTAGCACTTGTATAAACAATTAAAAACACATACATTCGCAAGGAAATCAACACCTATTAGTTACGCAATCATTCCAACAAAAAAATTAAAGAAATGAAAAGGTTCTTCTTCTGTTTAGCTGCGACATTCGTGCTTTCTCTTAATGCCAACACTCAGATAATCAACAATTGGAGAGGACCTGACAGAGATGGTAAATACCCGGATACCAACCTGTTGAAATCATGGCCAGTGGGCGGCCCTACGATGCTGTGGTCGTATGAAACATTGGGAAAAGGGTTCACTTCGGCCTCCATCGACAATGGAAAGATCTATATTACCGGTATAGAGGGAGAAACAGGCTATTTGCATATTCTTTCCCTAAATGGTCAACTGGAAAAGAAAATAGCCTATGGAAACGACATTTTCTCACTAACTGGGTTTCCTGGCTCACGGAGTTCCCCCACTATTGCCGGAGATTTATGCTACATCGTCTCTGGTTTTGGGAAATTGTATTGCATCGATACGAAAACAGACAAAACAGTTTGGTCGAAAGACTTGTTTACTGATTTTGACGGAAAGAACATCCGATTCAGCTTCACCGAAAACCTGCTGATTGATGGAAAACTGATTTTTGTTTCTCCCGGTGGGATTAAAAACAACATCGTTGCACTGGATCGAATGACCGGCGCGTTGATTTGGTCCTGCGAGGGTAAGGGCAACGTTTCAGCCTATTGTTCCCCCCAGATGTTTGTGTTTAATGGAAAGAAAACGCTGGTCAATATGATGAGTCAGAACACCATCGCGGTGGATGCGGAAACGGGAGCTTTGATTTGGGCTTATCCATACGCCAACGGAAATAAAATTCATCCGAACACGCCGATTTTTCAAGACAACAGCCTGTACATTTTCAGCGGTTACGGAGAAGGTAGTCAACGGATCAAACTGAATGCCGATACCATTCGTCCAACCAGCATTTGGACAAACAAACTGGTCGATCCGCAAATGGGCGGTGCCATCTTGATGAACGGTTACATTTATGCCTCCGGTGATAGAAACCGAAAGTGGTTTTGCGTCGATTGGGCAACCGGTGAAATCAAATTCGAATCGACCGAATTGGACAAAGGGGTCGTTATCGAAGCGGACGGCCTTTTGTACGTCTATACCGAAAAAGGTGAAATTGCGCTTTTGGAACCGTTGGCCGGCAGTTTTAAAATCATCAGCAGGGCACCGATCAAATTGGGTTCCGAACAACATTGGGCGCATCCGGTCATCAAAGATGGTGTTCTCTATGTCAGACACGGAACGGCACTAATGGCATTCGACCTAAAAAAGAAGTAAACGTTTTGAGTAGCGAGAGCAGTGGCGAAGCTTGCTTCGACTATGCCGAGTCACGAAAAACGACTGTTTAGTATAAACGAACCCTCGTATATGGGAATTATTCCGGATCGATTACTTAAAGCTTTACCTATAGCCCTGATCATCACGGGTATTCTGGCTATGGGGTACTGGCTTTGGATTGATCCGACAAAAACATTCACGGTCTCGGAACCGGGCAAGGACAATGTGGTGAGTGCCGACAGCTCGAGTGAGCAAGTCGTCATTGGTGAACATTTCGAACGATTCATCACGTTCAGCTCCACGTTAAAAGGTTCCTGGACCCGTTTCAGAGGAGGAAATTCGGACAACATCAAGATTTCAGAGGTGCCCTTGCTGGAAAAGTTTGCTCAAAGACCACCCAAACTGCTATGGTCTGTCGAGCTTGGCGAAGGCCATTCGGGGGCTGCCATTTATAATGGTCTGGTCTATGTCCTCGATTATGACGAAGTAAAAAAAGAAGACCAACTCCGATGCTTTTCTTTGGAAACCGGGAAGGAAGTATGGAGAAGAGGGTACAAGGTGTTGATTCGTAGAAATCACGGCATGTCCAGAACGGTTCCTGCCGTAACGGAAAAATACATTCTGACATTAGGTCCCAGAGGACATGTGATGTGTTTGGAGCGAGAAAGTGGAAATTTGATCTGGGGGTTGGATATCGCCAAGGATTTCAAGAGTGAAATTCCGCTTTGGTACACCGGCCAATGCCCGCTCATCGTCAATGATGTTGCAATAATTGCCACCGGCGGTACTGCCTTGATGATTGGTGTGGATTGCGCCACGGGTAAGATTCTTTGGAAAACGCCAAATCCGGATGATTGGAAAATGGCGCATTCTTCCATCATGCCGTTTACGTACAAAGGGCGCAACATGTTTGTTTACACTGCGGTAGGTGGTGTCGTAGGCGTTGCGGCCGATGGCCCAGAAGTTGGTTCCATTTTGTGGAAGTCGTCGCTGTGGAACAAATCGGTGGTGGCACCCTCGCCCGTTTGCACTCCCGAAGGCAAGGTATTCCTGACTGCAGGTTATGGGGCTGGAAGCATGGTGCTTCAATTGATGGAAACTGGTGGAAAATTTACCGTTAAAGATTTGAATACCTACAAGCCGGGGGATGGTATTTCCAGTGAGCAACAAACGCCGATTCAAACAGAGGGTCACCTTTTCGGCGTTATGCCCAAGGATGCGAAAACGCTGAGAAACCAGTTGGTTTGCGTGGATTCGAGAGATCCGACAAAAATAATATGGTCCAGTGGATCTGAAGCCCGATTTGGACTTGGCCCGTACATTCTGGCGGACGACAAAATCTTTCTATTGAACGACGATGGAACACTGTGCATTATTCGGAACAGCACGAAAGGATACGAGGAGTTGGACCGTGTCAAACTATTTGATGGTATCGATGCCTGGGCACCGCTGGCAATTGCCGATGGTTATCTGGTTTTGCGGGATTCCAAAAAGATGGTTTGCATCTCAATAAAAAAATGAAGTATGAAACGAGAATGTTGCACAAAACCTCCAATGCTAAGTACGTTTGGTATGCGACTAACAGAATTCTTTATAGCTAGATTTGTATGAAAGGTAAATACATCACTGCATTTTTGCTGCTGCTGGTGCTGGTCATTGCCGGCATTGTAGTGTTTGACAGCAAAACGGACAAGGTGGACACTTCCAGCTACCTGACAACGAATCCGTTCGAAAAAGACGTCGAAGCGTACAATACAGTGGTCGATTCGCTGATCAGCCATAAAGAAACAAAGCAGATTCGGCTGAATGCGTCCGCGCCAAAGGCCATCGATTACAAAGACGGGGAAATTTACTTGCTGGCTGACGACTATGTGCAAATCATTCGGACGAATGGTTCAGAAGTTAAAAAAACAACCGTGGGTGAAGGTGCAACCTGCCTGACCGTTTTAAAAGACAAGCGGGTGTTGGTGGGTTTCAAGGATCATCTGGTTTTACTGGGTTCGGACTTGACTGAAATGAAACATTCAGTCGTTTCAGAAAAGGCTCTTTTCACAGCCGTGGCCTCCAACGGGGATCTGATTTTTGTGGCCGACGCCGGGTTAAAACGGGTGGTGGTGTTCAATAATGCGTTGGTTCAGGTCCATTCATTCAAGGGTGAATCGGGCGTTTCCGACCAATACGGATTCATAATACCGAGTGCTCATTTTGATTTGGCGGTGAATGGTGAAAATGAATTATGGGTGGTCAATCCAGGCATGCATGCTTTACAGAACTATTCGGACAAGGGTAAGCTTAGAGGTTTCTGGAGTAAAACGTCGTTCGAAACGGATGGTTTCAGCGGGTGCTGCAATCCATTTCACATTGCATTCCTGCCCGATGGAAGTTTTGTCACCAGCGAAAAAGGGTTGGTCCGAATAAAAATACACGAGCCGTCCGGCCTATTGCGTTCGGTCGTAGCTGCTCCATCCTGTTTCAAAGATGAGCGAAAGGCACCGGATGTTGCCGTAGATGAACTAGGTGGCATTCTTGCCTTGGATTTTGAAAGGAAAATGATACGGTTTTTTATGACTAAAAATTAAGAACATGGAACGCCGGGAATTTTTTACAAAATTGATACGCAGCCTGTTGATCATTACGGGGATAGCGGCATCCGGTTTTGTGGTTTCTGACGCTTCAAAAAGCAGTACCGAAAGCTGTCCGCCCGGAAAAGAATGCGATCGCTGTCAAAAAGCGGGCAGTTGCGGACTGCCGACCAAAAAACAAAGTCAACCCGCCTTTGTGGGGCCTCCTGTAAACCAAAACCCTATCCATGAGTAAGATACAGAACAGAAGGCAGTTTATCAAAGAATGCCTGCGCTATTCCGTCGGTATTGCGTTGGTTGGGGTAGCGGGATTCTCCCTCAAAAAGGCAAAAGCTCAGCAATGGGTCTGGCAAATCGACCCGTTCAAATGCACCACCTGTGGGAGGTGCGAAACAGCCTGTGTGTTAAAGCCTTCGGCGGTAAAATGTTTTCACGCCTATGCGCTCTGCGGCTTTTGCGATTTGTGCGGCGGGTATCTCAAGCCAGGTTCCACACAACGGAATACGGCGGCCGAAAACCAACTTTGCCCTACTGCCGCCATTCAAAGACAGTTTATTGAGGAACCCTATTATGCGTATCACATCAATGAAGCACTGTGCATCGGTTGCGGGAAATGCGTGAAGGGTTGCACCGCTTTCGGCAACGGATCCCTGCATTTGCAAATACAGCAGACACTTTGCGACAACTGCAACGAGTGCGCCATAGCCAGGGTATGCCCTTCGGATGCCATCAAGCGCGTTCCGGCAGACAATCCCTACTTGATTAAAGGAAATTTTGGACCCAAAAAAATAGGATGATGCAGCGGTTGTTACTAAAGATCAGTTTGATCATTTGCTTGCTTGGCGGGTTCCTAACGGATGCTTCCGCACAACAGCAACGGTTTCCAAAACCGGAATTTCAGTCGGGTTATCAAATACCGGTAACCCAGCAACCGTCTCCCAGAGCGCCTTTCATGGAATATGTGGATCTGTTTGTGCTGATTGCGGTCATGTCCTTGACCACATGGCTCATCTTTAAGAAAAGATCCAGAAAAGTCATTCTTTGGCTTTCAGTTTTCTCCTTGGCGTATTTCGGTTTTTACAGAAACGGATGCATCTGCTCCATTGGCGCCATTCAAAACGTCTCGCTGGCACTTTTCGGGAATGATTATTCCATATCGTACACGGTGCTGGCCTTTTTCCTGCTGCCGCTTCTGTTTGCATTAGCCGTTGGCAGGGTGTTTTGCGCGTCGGCGTGTCCGTTGGGCGCCATTCAAGATCTGGTGATTGTAAAACCCATCAAAATGGCCCCTTGGCTTCAGAAAACTTTGAGTTTGTTTCCATTTGTATACTTGGGATTAGCCGTTTTGTATGCCACCACCGGCACCGATTTCATCATATGCCGCTACGACCCGTTCGTAGGCATTTTCCGACTGGGTGGGGAATTTCACCTGATTCTACTGGGCATCTGCTTTCTGCTCATCGGAATGTTTGTGGCCAGACCGTATTGTCGGTTCGTATGCCCGTATGGGGCTTTGCTAAAAATCACGTCGTTTTTCAGCCGAAAGCACCTTTCCATCACCCCTGAAGAATGCATCAGTTGCCATTTGTGCAAGGATTCCTGTCCATTTGGTGCGATCAATGATCCCATTGCTGAGAAAGAGAACAAGGCGAGCCGAAGCGATTTTAAAAAATTTATCGTATACGTGGTGCTCCTGCCGGTTTTGATGTTCGTCGGGGGCTTGGCCGTTTCCAGTTCCTACAAACTGCTTTCGAACGCACATCCGGATGTCCATTTGGCCAACCTGCTGGTTTCCAAACCTGAATTGGTGCAGCAAAGCACTGACATCGACGTGGTCACGTTTCTGTCTTCGGGTAAATCGCTGAAAACACTGGTATCGGAGGCTACGGTAATACAGGAAAAATTCAAGGTGGGCGGTTGGTATTTGGGTGCGTTCATCGGACTGGTCATCGGCATCAGCCTGCTCAATCAGGTGATTTTCCGCAAAAGAAGCATTTACGAGGCGAACAAAGGCGATTGCTTCAGTTGTGGCCGCTGCATGGACTACTGCCCGGTGGGAAAACCGGAACATCCGTATCACCAAACAAATTCGACTGATGAACAAAAGGACTGATAAAGAAAAGCTGGTGAGGCTGATCGCCCTGATTGCAGGCATTTTCACTGCACTGACCGGGTTGTTGCTGCTATTGAATTATGTGCAGATACACTCGGGCGACCCGCTTAACAGTGCGGTTCTGAAATCACTGGTGGACAGGTTGTCGCTGGAACCCGACAATCAAACGTTGACTCAGGAAGTCCGCCTGATGGATTTGTTGGCCAGAAAAGCCTATTTCACGAGCCTGTGGCAAATTAAAACCGGTGCGTATCTGATGATTTTCGGTGCGGTGGTCTTCGTACTGGCCTTGCGGGTGCTCCACACTTTACAATTCAACATCGAGGAGCCGACCAAGGCTATGTTAAGTGAAAAAAAGGCTCGACAGAAAACGGAACGATGGATCGGTGTGGCAGGTTTGACCTTGTTGGTTCTAGCCGGGCTCTCGGCGGTATTTAGCGTCAATTATCTGAAGAGTTTTGATGCGAAAAAGGTTCCGGTTTCAGGTAATTTAGAAGCAAGCACGATCGAGAAAATAGACATTACTTCGTCAGATTCAACAGTCGTTCAGAAGGATTCTTCGGCAACTGCCGACAGTTCGAACGTGATTCCTTTGAATGAATCGACCGTGAAGCAACAGCACAACAGCTTCCGGGGCGCTTGGGGCAATGGAATCAGTGCCGCCACCGGCGTGCCAACCAGCTGGAACGGTTCGGCCGGGAAAAACATCCTGTGGAAAACGCCGATTGCCGTTGGTGGAAACAGTTCGCCCATTGTTTGGGGTGAAAAGATCTTCCTCACGGGTGCCAGCAACAATAAGCGGGTTGTGTATTGTTTCGACCGAAATTCAGGCAAGAAGCTCTGGGAAAAGGACGTCAAGCAGATTCCAGGTTCGCCTGCCATAGCGCCGAAAACCTCCGACGACACCGGGTTGGCTGCGCCGACCATGACTGCCGACGGAAACCGAGTGTATGCCATTTTCGGAAACGGAGACATCATCGCTTTCGACCAGGATGGTAACAAAGTTTGGTCGCGCAATCTGGGCGTACCGGCCAATCATTACGGTCATTCTTCTTCGTTGCTAACCTGGGGCGGAAAGGTTTTTGTGCAATACGATACGACCAGCGGCAGCAAAGTCATGGCACTGAACGCCGAAACAGGAAAAGCAGTGTGGACGACAGCCCGTTCCAACGAGATTTCATGGTCCTCACCGATACTGGCCAACGTCAACGGCACGATTCAACTGATTCTGCAGGCCAATCCCAATTTGGCCGGATACAACATCAACACTGGCAAACAGCTGTGGACGGTGGATTGCATGACGGGGGAAGTCGGCCCCTCGCCCGTATATGGTGGCGGCTTGGTTTATGCAGCCAACGAATACGCCAAAATGGTCGCCGTCAATCCTTCCAGCGGACAGATCGTCTGGGAAAACACAGACAAATTGCCCGAGGTTTCCAGCCCGGTGTACTACAAAGGCTTTGTGTATGTGGCAACCACTTACGCGGTTCTGGCTTGCGTGGATGCAAAAACTGGGGTTCAGCAGTGGGAATACGAGGCAAAAGCCGGTTTTTATTCCTCCCCAATGATTGCTTCGGGTAAACTGTATCTTTTTGACACCAGTGGAAATGCGTATGTATTCGCTCCCGGTGCTGCTTTAAAACTCCTTTCATCACCCACTTTAGGGGAAAAGGTCTTCGCAACTCCCGTGTTTTCGGAAGGTCGGATTTACATCAGAGGCATTAAGAATTTATACTGCATCGGAAAGAAATGATCACTCCGGAAATTGACCAAATCATTCAGGCAAAAGGGAAGGCAAAGGATGCCGTCATTCCAATATTGCAGGCCATTCAGAAGCAGTACAACTACTTGCCTGAAGACGCCCTGAAAATGGTTTGCGACCACACGGACATAACAGCCGCCGAAATCGTGGGCGTAGCCAGTTTCTATTCCCAGTTTCGATTCAAACCCGCCGGAAAACATCTTATCAAGGTTTGTGTCGGAACCGCCTGCCATGTGAAGGGTTCAGGACTGGTTTACGACGCGCTTCGAAGAACCATGAAGCTTGCCGAAGGGCAGGATACCGATGCGGACCGGAACTTTACCTTGCAAAAAGTCAGCTGCCTGGGTTGTTGTACGTTGGCACCGGTGGTCCAGATCGACCAAACGACCTATGGACACATCAAACCATCCATGGTCGCTCAGGTGCTGGAAGATTTCAGCAAACAGCGCAAAAACGAAACACAGACCTCTTTTCTGAGGAAACAGAGGCCTCTGCAGGGTGAAATCCGAGTGGGACTTGGATCGTGTTGCGTGGCCAGCGGAAGTGAAGATATCCGGCAAGCGGTCGAAGAAACCATCCAACAAAATAGACTGAACGTCACCGTAAAACAGGTGGGTTGCGTGGGTATGTGCCATCAGGTTCCCTTGATGGAGGTGCTGCCAATTGGCAAACCAAGCCAACTTTATGCCAAGGTCAAACCCGAAGAGGTACGATCCATCGTTCAGAAGCATTTCAAGCCAAAGGGTTTCTTCAACAGTTTGAAGACGGATATTGTTCAACTCGTGAATGATTTTCAGCAGGACGGCTCTTTGGCAGGTGTGGAACGGTACACCATCGACATCCGCGAAAAACACGTCAACTCGTTCCTGGGTAATCAGATCCCCATTGCAACCGAACACCGTGGCCTCATCAGTCCGCTTAATTTGGAGGAATACGTTCAACACGGTGGTTTTGAAGGGCTCAAGAAGGCGTTGTTACTGAAACCACAGGAAGTCATTAAAGAAGTCTCAGCCAGCGGCATCAAAGGCCGCGGGGGCGCCGGTTTCAGGACAGGCATCAAATGGGGCATCGTTGCCAGCCATACATCGCCAACCAAATACATCATTTGCAACGGGGACGAAGGCGATCCGGGTGCCTTTATGGATCGGATGTTGCTGGAATCGTATCCGTACCGCGTCTTGGAAGGGATGATCATTGCAGGTTGGGCAGTGGGTGCCACAAAAGGATACCTATATATTAGGGCGGAATACCCGCTCGCCGTCTCCAGAATCAAAGAAGCACTTCAGATTTGTCGTGATAACGGATTGCTGGGCAAAAACATTTTTAACTCCGGTTACGATTTGGAGATTGCTGTCAAAGAAGGCGCCGGAGCTTTCGTTTGTGGCGAAGAAACGGCCATGATCGCTTCCATGGAAGGCAAACGAGGCTTTCCCACCCTCAAACCTCCGTACCCGGCAGAAAGCGGCTTATGGGGTTCGCCCACCTTGATCAACAACACCGAGACGCTGGCGCAAATCCCGTACATTCTCAAAAACGGCGCGGAGCAATTCGCTTCCGTCGGAACAGCCTCCAGTAAAGGAACTAAGGTGTTTGCGTTGGCCGGAAAGATCAATCGCGGTGGTCTGATTGAGGTTCCCATCGGCATCAGCATCCGGGAAATTGTCGAAGTAATTGGCGGTGGGATTCCGAACGGTAAAAAAATGAAAGCCGTTCAAATAGGAGGTCCATCCGGCGGCTGCATTCCCGAAACGCTCGCAGACAGTCCCATCGATTACGACACGCTCACGCACCTAGGCGCCATGATGGGTTCAGGCGGCTTGGTAGTTCTTGACGAAACAGACTGCATGGTCGATATTGCCCGGTATTTCCTTTCGTTCACTCAGAACGAATCCTGTGGCAAATGCACCTTTTGCCGAATTGGCACCAAACGCATGTTGGATATTTTGGAACGCTTTTGCGAGGGGAAAGCCGTGGAAAAAGACCTCTTGGAGCTGGAAACACTGGCTAACTGGACCAAAAAAGGCAGTTTGTGCGGCCTAGGGAAAACAGCGCCAAACCCTGTTTTATCGACCTTACGCTATTTTCGCGAGGAATACCTGGCGCACCTTGAGGGGAGATGCCCTTCCGGGAAATGCAAAAGCCTCATCACCTACACCATCCAGGATACCTGCATCGGTTGCACCTTATGCGCCCAGGAATGTCCTTCGGATGCCATTCCCTTCACGCCGCATCAGGTGCACACCATCAACAACGATTTGTGCATCAAATGCGATATTTGCAAACAAGCCTGCCCCATTGATGCCATTCTATTGACCTGAAAACGATGATCAAACTCCGCATAAACGCCATAGAAATTGAGGTCAGAAAGGGTTCCACCATTCTGGAAGCCGCTGCTGCCGCCGGATTTGAAATTCCGACCATGTGCAACAACGGGGCAGTGGAGCATTTTGCTTCCTGCATGGTCTGTTTGGTCAAGGATGCGACCAACGGTTCTTTCATGCCTTCGTGCGCCACCCGCGTGCAGGAGGGCATGAACCTTATCACCCAAGATGCAACGCTAACGGAAGCCCGAAAAACAGCGCTCGAATTGCTATTATCCGAACATGTGGGCGATTGCGAAGCGCCTTGCCGTGTGGCCTGCCCTGCCTTTATGGATATTCCGCTGATGAACAGGCTCATCGCAGCCGGCAAAATGGAAGAAGCTTATCAAGTCGTGAAAACGGACATTGCTTTACCTGGGGTTTTGGGCAGGATTTGCCCCGCTCCTTGTGAAAATGCTTGCCGGAGAAAATCCATCGACAAAGCGGTGGCAATTTGCTTGCTGAAGCGGTTTACGGCGGATGCGTCAATAGCTGTTTCCACTGAAAAACCAGCAATTACTTTTGCAGAAAAAGTCTGCATCATCGGTGCCGGTCCCGCAGGTTTGTCTGCCGCGTATTACCTTCAGCAAAAAGGCATCCAGACCGTGATTTACGACGGGAATGAACTGCCGGGTGGTGCTTTGCGATATGTTCTCGAAGACGAAGTGCTCGACAAGTCGGTTCTGGATCGCGAAATAGATTGTATTCGCCAAATGGGAGCGGTTTTCGAGCAACAACAAAAAATTGATGCATTTAGGTTTAAAACGTTGTGCCACGAATTCGATGCTGTCGTACTTGCCACCGGCAATTTTCGGGATGAAATGTTGGATTGGGGGCTTGACAACGACGGCAAACACCTGTTGGCCGACAAGGCGACCCATCGAACCAACTTGAAAAACGTTTTTGCCATCGGCAACACGACCAGAGCCGCAAAAATGGCCATACGGTCGGCTGCTCAGGGAAAGGAAGTCGCTGTTGTGCTGGAGCAGTTGTTTCAGGCAGAAAGGCGCAAAGACGAAAGTCGGGACATGATGATTCTGACCGGAAGCAATGAGCAATCTTCGATTCCGGCATTTAATAAAGTTCATGCAATTAGATCAACGCAAGCAGCTGTTATTGGGCGACTTAAATTCAACTCCAGCTTTGGGAAATTGCTCGAAGTGGAATTTTCCGAGTACTTGAAAGAAACCACGGATACGGAACGTCAACATGCTGGGATTCATTCAAAAGAAGGGTTCAGCCGAGAAAAAGCCATCCTGGAAGCGCAGCGTTGCATGCATTGCGATTGCCGGAAAGCGGATCATTGTGTACTTAGGGAATTATCCGATCGATACAAGGCTTCCCAGAAACGCTATTTCCAAACCGACAGGCTGCCCGTGGTAAAAAAAATCGCTTACGAAAACCTGATTTATGAACCCGGAAAGTGCATCAAATGCGGTGTATGCGTCCGAATCACAGCCAAATACAAGGAAACGTTCGGTTTCACGTTTGTCGGAAGGGGATTCAATGTCGAAATTGGAATTCCTTTTAACGAAAAAATGGAATTGGCGTTGGTCCACACCATGGGTTTGGTGGCAAAAGCTTGCCCAACAGGCGCTTTGTCCAGCATCGCCAAAGAATTGGGAACGAGCGTGTAGTACGAATCATCGAAAAAAAAGTATGAAAAAGGGGTTGTTGTTTTTACTTCTATACATGGCTTGTTTACAGTTTGCTTCGCCGGCAGACGGGATAAACAACAGGGGCAACCAGCCTTTGACAGGGGTGACCACAGCAACAATTCCTCTGAAAGTCGCTTTGAAATGGTCCTTCAAAACCGGGATGGAAATCAAATCATCGCCTGTCATCAAGGGCAACAGCATCGTCATCGGCAGCACGGATGAATTCGTCTATTGCTTGGACTTGAACGGCAAACTTCGTTGGAAATACAAAACCGACAATGCCATCGAGACCTCCGCACTGATTCTCGGAAACACCGTTTACATTGGGAATCTGAGCGGCAACTTTTATTCCATCGATTTGACAAGCGGAAAACTGCTGTGGAAACTCAGCGCGGACAATCAGATCATGGGCGGTGCAAACTGGTGGACGGACGGCAAGAAAACCTACATCTTGGTGGGCAGCTACGATTATTACCTGCGTTGCATCGATGCGGCAACCGGTAAAGTTCGCTGGAAATACGAAGCCCAGAATTATCTGAACGCCACAGTGGCCATCGAAAAGAACCACGCCGTATTCGGAGGTTGCGACGGTTTTCTGCATGTGGTGGACATCACAACCGGTAAAAAAGTGGCTTCCACCGAAGTAGCGACCTACGTTGCCGGATCGGTGACACTGGAAAACGGCAGAGCGTACTTGGGCGATTACGACGGTAAAGTCACGTGCATGGATTACCTTCGCAAATCCGTTGTCTGGAGGTTCAAGAATGTGGACAAGGAAATACCCATCATTGCCTCTCCTTCCCTGGTTGGCAACAGGCTGATGATTGGTGGCCGTGACCGGTATTTCTATTGCTTCGACAAGACCAACGGCAACGTCCTTTGGAGACGAAACACGGGCAATCCGGTGGATGCTTCCTCCATTGCAGACAGCCGAAACGTATTGGTTTCCAACATGCGTGGCGACCTAATGCTGCTCAACCAGGTAAACGGTTCCGTCGTATGGACGTACGAACTGGGAAGCCCCATCATCGGAGACCCAGGGATCAGTGCCAACGGCATCGTTGTGGGTGCACAGGATGGAACGGTCTATTGTTTGGGAGCCCCTTCCTTAAAAAAAACAAAGAAATGAAGCGAGCATATTACAAAAAGGATGATCCTATGAAAGTCGTACAAATCATTCCAGGTTCAGGAGGCAGTTTTTACTGCGGGAATTGCCTGCGAGACAGCAAATACATCGAATCCATCCGTGCACAAGGGCTGGAGGTCATCATCGTTCCCATGTACCTGCCTTTGCTACCACGCGAGAAAAACGAGAAGGAGATTCCCGTTTTTTACGGCGCCATCAGCATCTACCTGAAGCAACTCTTTCCAGCGTTCCGGCATGCTCCGGCTTGGGTGGAACGCCTGTTGAACTCCAAACCCATGCTGAAATTCGCAGCCGGCATGGCAAATTCCACCCGGTCCAAAGGGCTGGAAAACATGACCATCTCGATGCTTTTGGGGGAACATGGGCAGCAAAAGGAGGAACTGGAAAAAATGGTGGATTGGCTTGAAAACCATTACAAAGCCGACATTATTCATATATCGAACGCACTGTTACTTGGCTTGGCACATACGCTCAAGGAACGATTAAAGATCCCCGTGGTTTGTTCCCTGCAGGACGAAGACGTCTGGGTGGACGGCATGGACGAAGCCTTTAAGGAAAAAACGTGGGATTTGTTGCGGGAAAAGGCGAAGGATGTCGATCTGTTCATCTCCGTGAGCCACTACTTTACCTCGTTCATGAAAGAGAAACTGAACCTTCCCGACAGCAAGATCACCACCTTGCACCTGGGCGTGGATCCAGCCGATTATACCTATCGGAACGCGGCCGAAAAAGGCAGGAACATCGGTTTTCTTTCCCGTCTTTGCGAGGAAAATGGCTTGGACATTTTGGTGGATGCCTTTATTCTTTTGAAACAAATGCCTGGAAACGAGCAAAGCAAACTCATGCTGACAGGCGGCTCCACCGGAGACGACACGCACTTCATCGCCGATCAAAAGCGAAAAATCCACCAGGCTGGTCTAAGCGATCACGTGCATTTCATTCACGACTTCAGCGCCGAAAAACGCAATGCTTTTTTGGATCAAGTCACCTTAATGTCCGTGCCTGTAAAACACGGAGAAGCCTTTGGCATCTACCTGACGGAAGCCATGGCAGCCGGCATTCCCATTGTTCAACCTGAGTTGGGCGCCTTTCCCGAAATCGTGCTCAGTTCCGGCGGTGGCGTCATATACGAGCACAATACCCCGATTGCATTGGCTAGAACCTTGAATGCACTTCTTGCCGACAAAAAAATGCTCCAGATTTTGAGTGCTCAAGCCCGACAAAGCATCGAAAAGACCTTCAACATCCATGCCCTTTCCAAAGAAATGGCCTCGATTTATGAACTCGCTGTAAAGAACGCACTATGAACATATCCATTAAGAATCTGTCCAAATCGTACCGGCAATCCATCGGCGGCTCGGTGCGAACGGTGCTCAGCGACCTGGATCTGGAAATTGCCTCCGGGGAAACCGTCGCCATCATGGGGCCTTCGGGCAGTGGCAAAACAACCCTACTGAACCTTATTGGCACCTTGGACAAACCGGATGCCGGATCGATTAGACTTGGAAGCAGTCTTGTTTCCGAAATGTCCGAAAAAGTGGTGCTGGAATTTAGGAACCAACAAGCCGGTTTCGTGTTTCAGTTTCACAACTTACTGCCACAGTGCACGTTGCTGGAGAACATCCTGCTACCTACTTTGCCTACGAAAGGTGATAAATCGGCGCTCCATCAATGGGCGGTGGAATTGATGGCTTTTTTGGGCATTCAGGAACAGCAAAACAACAAGCCCGGAGAACTTTCGGGCGGCGAATGCCAACGGGCAGCCGTGGCCAGGGCACTCATCAATGCGCCGACGTTGCTGTTGGCCGATGAACCGACCGGTTCCCTCGATCAAAACAATGCGGTGCAACTCATCGACCTGCTGTTGGACCTCCATCAAAAAATGAACGTCACCTTGGTGATAGCCACCCATTCCAAAACCATCGCGCAACGGATGGACCGCATCTATACCATTCAGGAAGGAAAATTGGTTGTCTGGAACGAATAAGATGAGACTGAGCACGCTCCTCAAAAGGACTTTCAAGCATTATTTTGGCAACAACCTGGCCACTTCGGCCGGTATCGCCATCACGACCGCCATTATTTGCGGTTCGCTCGTCATCGGGGACTCGCTGAACAACAGTTTGCTCAACATCGTGGATTTCCGCCTAGGCAAGGTAACCCACTCGCTCACATCGGGCGACCGCATCTTCACGCAAGTGTTGGCCGATCATCTAAATGCGTCCTTGATCGAAGCCGCTCCGGCACTGAAGACCGAAGCAGTGGCATCCGTTCAGGGCGGTACCTTCAAAGCCGATAAAGTGCAGGTTTGGGGCATCGACTCGAGTTTTGCCAACCTGCAAGTAGCAAGCGATTTTGAAAAATTGGAGGATAACGAAGCCTTTATCAGCTTGAATCTGGCCAAGAAACTTCAGCTCAAGGTCGGTGACGAGGTAAGGATTCTTATAAGAAAAATCGGCCCCATTCCCGGCAACACGCCTTTCGTGTCGGAAAAAGACCAGACGATTTCCCGCTTGGTCACCGTTAAAGCCATCTTGGACAAAGACAGCCTGGGAACTTTCAACCTGCAAGTTTCCCAAACAGCGCCCTTCAACATTTTCGTAAATCTTCAATGGCTGAACCAGGCGATGGGGCTCAAAGGCAAGGCCAATATGGTGCTTCTGAAAACGGACAAGCAAATCGATGTGTTGAATCAAGCCGTTCGTAAAGCCTGCACTTTGGGCGATTTCAACCTGACACAGAACAGCCCGAACCGGATTACCTCCGAACGGGTCTTCATCGAGGACGAAGTGGCATCGGTCCTAAAAGCCAAATTACCCGAAGCCAAGGGTGTGCTCACCTATTTTGTCAACCAACTGCAATTGGGCCGACGCGCGACGCCCTACTCCTTTGTTTCGGCCGTTGAGAAGCGTTTTAACAATCTGAACGATCATGAAACGGTGCTGAATGCCTGGTTGGCCAGCGATCTGGGTGCCAAAGTCGGTGACAGCATCACAGTGCGGTACTTTGTTTTCGGCCCCTTGCGGACGTTGGTCGAAAAGCAGACTGCCCTCAAGGTGGTTCAAATTCTGCCCACGGCCGAAGCCCTAAAAGATAGCATCCTCATGCCCCAACTACCTGGTTTGTCGGATGCTGGCAACTGCCGCGACTGGAAAGCTGGCATTCCCATCGACCTCAAAAAGATCCGCCCCAAGGACGAAGCCTATTGGAAAACGTACAAGGGTACGCCCAAGGCTTACGTTTCCTTGACGTTCGGTCAAGAACTCTGGCGAAACCGCTACGGAGCTTACACGGCCTTCCTTTTGCCAGATCAAGCACTGCCCAGTTTTGATTTTGACCCCTTCCGAATGCAATTTCAGGTCAATGAGGTTCGCAAGGAGGGTTTGGTTTCCGCCAAATCCGGCGTCGATTTCGGCCAGCTATTTGCCGGTCTGGGCATGTTCATCATGGCAGCGGGACTGCTGCTCACCATCCTGCTGTTCAGCCTCAACCTCAAACGCAGAGAAAACCAGATCAAGCTATTTACTTCCGTTGGTTTTTCCAAAAAGCTCATCCATCAAATCTATCGGACCGAAATCGTGGGCATTTCATTCATCGGCACTTTGGCTGGCATGCTGGTCACGATCGGTTACAGCAAACTCATCCTACTGGCGTTGAATCGATTGTGGAACGATATCGTGCGTACGGACGCCATCGAGCTCCAATTCAAAGCCGGAACGTTGCTGGTCGGTTTTCTTATCAGCTTTGTGCTGGGCATGACCGTGGTTTATTTCGGCACCAAACGCAGCATAGATCACATCAATAAAAAGACGATTCCTATCAATAAAACCTATCGAAGCAGCGGGTTCATTGCAGTAGGTTTCCTGCTTGCCGGCCTCACTTTGGTGGCTTTATTGCTTTTCAAACTGCTTGCAGCAGACATTTTCCTTTGGCTGTTGGCTGGCATCTTATTCTTGCTCAGCAGCTTGACCGGTGCCAATGCCTACTTCCATCATGCCGGCTCCAAAACCGGAAATGCCATGGATGCCAAGGCCTTGGGTTGGAAGAATCTGTCCCGTAACCCGGCGCGCAGCTTCACCATTTTTGCATTACTGGCGTTGGGCAGTTTCGTCATCGTCGTTACCGCCCTGAACAAGAAAAACGTCGTGGACAACAGCGCCGACTTCAGCAATGGCACCGGTGGTTTTGAATTCCTGGCTGAAACCACCGTCCCCGTTCTGCGCGACCTGAACGATCCATTGATGCGCGATGAATACAGTTTGCCCGACAGCGTCCAATTCGTCCAATTCCACGCCGTCTACGACGACCAGGCCAGTTGCCTCAACCTGAACCGCATTGCCAATCCTCGGATCCTTGCAACGGACCCCGCAATGCTCGATGGTCGGTTCTCGTTTGCGGAAAAAATCGAATCGCTGGACGCCGCAAAACCCTGGCTCGGCCTCAACCAAGAGTTCGGCAACATTATTCCCGCCATCGCCGATCAAACCGTCATTCAATGGGGTTTGGGTAAAAAAATCGGCGACACCCTCACATATATAGGCAGCCAAGGCGAAAGTGTCAAACTCTTACTCGTCGGTGGGCTTGCAAACTCCATTTTCCAAGGCAATGTCTTGATTTCGGAGCAAAACTTCCAAAAACATTTCAGCATCGGAAACGGTTCCAACTTCCTTTTGGTAGATTGTCCCGCAACCCAAAAACCTGACGTCGAAGAAGCGCTCAACCTGACGTTTAGGGACAAAGGCTGGTCCATGCAAGACACTGTCCAGAAGTTGGCTGAATTCAATGCCATCGAAAGCACGTATTTGAGCATTTTCTTCCTGATGGGTGCCTTTGGCATGCTGCTAGGCATCATCGGCCTATCCATCTTCCTCGTCCGCAACCTCTTGGAACGTAAGGCTGAATTGGCACTATTCAAAGCGATGGGGTTCAAAGACAAAACCATCCTGCAGATTTTGTTGTACGAAAACCTATGCCTCTTTTTTGCCGGCATCCTTTCGGGCACACTTTCGGCATTTATCGCTGCCCTTCCCACTTTTTTGAACGACGCACAGACTGTACCCATCGGTTTCCTCCTGGCCGTTCTTGGTTTTCTGCTGCTGAACGGAATCTGCTGTATTTGCCTCGTTTCCATCCGAATCATCCGCAAAACTAGGCTCACCCAAGCGTTTATAAACGACTGAATTTTGCTATCTTTGTTCCATCACTCAAACAATAAATAACAAATGGACAATCAAGCATTATTACTTAACAACACCATCGAAGGGGTAAATCCAAATGTCTTGCAGATGCTTTCCGAGCGCGGCAAAAACATTTTCTTTCCAAAACTTGGTATCTTGGCTCAATCGGCACAAGCAAGAGGAAAAGCAATAAATGCAACCATTGGTGAAGCGGTCGAAGACGACGGCTCCTCCATGCACCTGCCCGAATTCGACGCGTTGGTCAACATGCCAACCGCCAACATCTTTCCCTACGCGCCAAGTTTCGGTAAACCCGAATTCCGCAGCCTCTGGAAAGACTCCATCTACAAAAAGAACCCGTCCCTCAAAGACACCCTCATCAGCAACCCCATCGCTACCAACGGTCTGACGCACGGCATCAGCATGGCTGGCTACCTGTTTGCCGACGAAGGCGATACCGTACTCCTTTCCAACCACTATTGGGAAAACTACAACCTTATTTTCGACAACGCTTATGGCGCCAAAGTTGCCACTTTCGAACTCTTTGCCAATGGCAGCTTCAACGTAGCCGATTTCGGCAAGCAACTCAACGCCATTCAAGGCGATAAGATCATCACCCTGCTCAACTTCCCGAACAATCCTGCTGGCTATACGCCCCTGGTTTCAGAAATTGATGGCATTGTGGCCGAAATCAAGAAAGTAGCCGACAAGGGCAAGAAAGTGGTGGTCATCATCGACGATGCCTACTTCGGTTTGGTCTATGAACCAGGGGTTTATCCCGAATCCATTTTTGTCGAACTGGCGAATTTGTCTGAAAACGTACTTGCCGTGAAACTGGACGGCCCTACCAAGGAAGATTACGTCTGGGGTTTCCGCGTCGGGTTCATGAGCTACGCCATCAAAGGCGGTACGGCAGAACTGTACGAAGCGCTCGAAAACAAAACAGCCGGTGCGGTACGCGGTAACATTTCCAACATCAGTCAGTTGTCACAGTCTTTGTTGTATAAGGTTTATTCTGCCGACACGTACGAAGCCTCCAAAAAGGAAAAGTTCGAGGTTCTGAAAAACAGGTATCAGATTTTACGCGTTGAGATCTCCAAGCCGGAATACGCCGAGTACTTTGAGGCACTGCCTTTCAACTCCGGCTATTTCATGTGCATCGAACCTAAAAAAGGTTTGGTGGCCGAAGACATCCGCAAGCATTTGCTCGAAAAATACAGCACCGGTGTCATCGTGCTGGGCAATGTGATCCGCTTGGCTTTCTCAGCGGTACCCCAGGCTAAGATTCCACAGTTGGTGGAAAACATCTACAACGCCTGTAAGGATTTGGCAAAATAAGCGAACCTACTTTTCGGTTCCTATTGAAATATTGTGTCGAAAACAGCATTGACTGTTTTCGACACTTTTTTTTGTGCATATTAATTGGAGCGGCTGCGGCTTCGAGGGATGAGGCAAGGGGTTTCAGTCGATCGGGACTGGTCGGCGGCGCGGCCTCGGCACAAAAATCTTGTCTCTGCGAGCCTTCAATATTTTGTTTTGCCGAGCCCACCCCACCTCGGGCGCCCTCCTCCAATGAAACCCCTTGCCTCACCCCTCTTCGCCTTCGCCTTATCTCGTTTTTGCGGGGGCAAGTGCACCTCCATACAGCTTTTCAAATTCGCCTGTTCTTTATTAAGAAATGTTTGAATATCATTATATTGATATTTAGTAAATATTTGTACATTTGGGAAACTTTTTTTTTAAAGGGAAAATTGGAGGAGAATTCAGTTGTCCGAAATTTCCGGACAACTACCAATGAATAAAACCAATATATCAGCAATCATTACAAAAAGGGGAAAACAGCAAAATGTTAAATGAAATTGTACTTTATCAATCAAACGAACTACCCGAACGAATTGAGGTAAGGATAGAAGATGATACCGTTTGGCTAACACAACAGCAAATGGCTACACTTTTTATGCAAACAAAGCAAAATATAAGTTTGCACATTACTAATTGTTTTAAAGAGAATGAGCTTAAACTAAATTCAGTTGTCAAGGAATCCTTGACAACTGCCAATGACGGTAAAAAATACAAAACTAAATACTACAATCTAGATATCATTATTTCAGTAGGATATCGTGTTAAATCAAAGCAAGGTACACAATTCAGAATTTGGGCTACAAATGTATTAAGAGATTATTTACTAAAAGGATATGCCATAAATCAACGAATGAGCCACATTGAAAACAATGTTGAAAATTTGGCTGAAAAAGTAAATGCAATTTCACTTCAAATTCAATCTAATGGCATTCCAAATCAAGGCGTGTTTTTCGACGGACAAGTCTTTGATGCTTACGAATTTGCTTCAAGAATTATACGTTCTGCCAAAAAAAGCATTGTGCTGATTGATAATTACATTGACGAAAGTTCACTGACACATTTAGCAAAGAAAAACAAACTGGTAAAAGTGCTTCTGTTATCCAAAACCATTACGAAGCAATTGGCCTTGGATGTGAAAAAAGCAAATGAGCAATATGGTGATTTTGACATACAAGAATTTAATAAAAGCCATGACCGTTTTTTAATTATCGATGGCTTAGAAGTGTTTCATCTGGGTGCATCACTCAAAGATCTGGGTAAAAAGTGGTTTGCTTTTTCACAGTTGAATAGAATTTCGGTGGAGAATATACTGGAATCAATGAAAATCTGATTGTGTTAAACGAAAACAGAAAAAGGATATTGATTGAATGGTTGGAGTACGGCTGCAAGTGCACTTCCATACGACCACTCATCTTTACTTGTTTTAAAGATTGAGAGCATGTTTTTCAGGCAACTGTTGCAAAAAATGCAACAGTTCAAATTGAATCAGGGAGAGAAGTGAGACGAGAAATTGAGTATTATAATCTTGATGCCATCCTTTCAGTAGGTTCTCGCGTAAATATCAGTTTGCACATCAATAACTGTTTTAAGGAAAAAGAATTAGAAAAGCCTTCAACTGTCAAGGAATCCTTGACAATTCAAAAAGAAGGTCATCGAAGCGTAAAGCATATGTTTTCTGAGGGAGAATTGATGATTGAAGTGGTTGTCGCAAAATTTGCGACAGCCACTTCAATATCCTTGTAATTGTGCCACAGGGCGTGGCACAATTAATCATAGATTATAATTCATTTGATTTTGAAATATTGGCGTATCGGTACCTTGACAGTGCGGAAATATTGGTACATTTGGGGAAGCATATCAATATTGATAATAGATACCATTAAGCGACCAAATAGAATGGCCAAAAAAGAAACCGAGAAAAGCATTGAAGTAACCCTTTGGGACGCAGCCAACAAATTGCGCGGGAGCGTAGAGCCTGCAGAGTATAAACACGTTGTTTTAGGGCTCATTTTCCTGAAATTTGCCAGTGACAAATTTGAAGAACACCGACAAAAACTCATCGACGAGGGCAAAGAAAAATACATCGAAATGCCCGATTTCTACAACATGAGCAATGTGTTTTTCTTGGACGAAACCAGCCGTTGGAATTATCTTATTAAAAAGTCCAAACAAAACGATATTGCCCTGCTCATTGATACTGCCCTGCACACCATTGAGAAAAACAACAAGGCCCTTCGAGGAGCCTTGCCTGACAATTACTTTTCTCGTTTAGGCTTGGACTCCACCAAATTGGCTTCCTTGCTCGACACCATCAATGACATTGACACCACCAAAGACCCCAAACATGATTTGGTCGGTCGTGTATATGAATACTTCCTTTCCAAATTTGCTTTGGCCGAAGGCAAGGGCAAGGGCGAATTCTATACGCCAAAGACCATCGTAAACCTCATCGCCGAACTGATTGAACCCTTCAAAGGCATCATTTATGACCCTTGTTGCGGCTCAGGCGGTATGTTTGTGCAGTCCATCAAATTCATTGAAAGCCACCAAGGCAACAAAAAAGAGATTTCCATATACGGCCAGGAATACACCAAAACCACCTACAAACTCGCCAAAATGAACCTTGCCATTCGTGGCATTTCTGCCAATCTCGGCGAAAAGGAAGCCGACACCTTTGGCGACGACCAGCACAAGGACCTCAAGGCCGACTTCATCATGGCCAACCCTCCTTTCAATCAAAAAGACTGGCGTGCCGAAAACGAATTGGTTCACGACCCTCGTTGGCTGGGCTACGATGTCCCGCCCAAAAGCAACGCCAATTATGCCTGGATCCTAAACATGGTTAGCAAGCTTTCGGAAAACGGCGTTGCCGGCTTCATCCTTGCCAATGGTGCGTTGAGTGGTGGTGGTGAGGAATACAAAATTCGAAGGAAACTGATTGAGAACCATGTGGTGGAGGCGATTATGGTGCTGCCACAGGATATGTTTTACACTACAAATATCAGTGTAACCATGTGGATTCTCAATAAAAACAAACGAGAACGCATAGTGAATAAAGGTGATGTTGATAGACATTATCGAAACCGCGAATCGGAGATTTTGTTTATGGATCTCCGACAGATTGGCGAACCTTTTGAGAAGAAGTTTATTCAATTCTCGCCCAATGACATAAAGAGAATTTCAGGAACGTATCATTCTTGGCAAGGTAATGGACAATATGAAAACATTCCTGAATATTGCTATTCTGCATCAATTGAAGATATAAAGAAAAAGGATTTCTCACTTGTACCTAGCAAATACATCGAGTTCATAAACCGTGATGAAAACATCGACTTCGATGAAAAGATGAGTAGTCTTCAAACGGAAATCTCAGAGCTTTTAAAACAGGAAGAAAAATCGAAACAAGGTTTGTTGAAGGTCTTTAAAGAATTGGGTTATGAAATCTAATTATAAGGCAATAGGCAATTACGTTAATGAAGTGAAAGCAAGAAATTCCGATTTTTCTGCTACTGAACTGATGGGAGTAAATATTGACAAATATTTTATGCCCTCTGTAGCCAATATTATTGGAACTGATATGTCTGTTTACAAGATTGTTAGGAAAGGTCAATTTGCTTGTAACCGAATGCACGTAGGAAGAGATTCAAGACTTCCAGTTGCTCTATCCCGAAGAGAAAAGCCCTTTATGGTATCACCTGCTTACGATGTTTTTGAAATCAGGGACACAAATATACTTGACCCAGACTACCTGATGATGTGGTTTTCAAGAAAGGAATTTGACAGAAATGCTTGTTTTTATACTGATGCTGATGTTCGCGGAGGCATGCCCTGGAAAGCCTTATTAGAAATGGAACTCCCAGTACCATCCATCCAAAAACAACGCGAAATCATCGCCGAATACAACACCATCCAAAACCGCATCAACCTCAACAACCAACTCATTCAAAAACTCGAAGAAACCGCCCAAACCCTCTACAAACACTGGTTTGTTGATTTTGAATTCCCTGATATAAACGGCAAACCCTATAAATCGAGTGGTGGTGAAATGGTGGAAAGTGAAAAAGGAACAATTCCATGTGGATGGAAGATTGATAGCTTAGAAGGAATTTCATCACAGATAATGGGATTCCCTTTTGAAAGTGATTTTTATTCTTTTGATAATGGTATCAGTGTACTTCGAGGAGAAAATGTCTCGGAAAGATATATTAGATGGGATAATCACAAAAAATGGAATCTTCAAATTAAGCCAAGAATTCAGAATTGTTTTTTAAAAGCAAACGATATTGTTATTGGAATGGATGGTTCAAAAGTCGGAAAGAATTGGGCAATGATAAGTAAGTTTGATTTACCATTACTTTTGGCTCAACGCGTTTCATGTATTCGAGCTAAAGCTAGTGAATTTCAGAATTTTATATTTTTATCAATGAGCTTTGGTAATTTTGAGAATTATGTATCACAAGTCCAAACAGGCACATCCATTCCACACATAAGCGGACAACAAATCTTTGATTTTAAAATAGTAAAGCCAGAACATTCGATAATAAAGAATTTCGATACTCGAATTTCACCTTTATTTGAATATATAAATGTTTTAAACTCAATAGAAAAACAATTGCATGAAATTAGAAAATTATTACTTTCCAAATTGGCAACTATAGAATAATTAGTAATTGATTTAATAAAAGCAAAAAAACATGGATTCCCAACTCCTCCTCTACCAAAACCCCGATGGTTCCATCAAAATCGATGTTCACTTGGAAGATGAAACAGTTTGGCTTTCTCAAGCTCAACTAGGTGATCTTTTTCAAAAAACGAAAGCTACGATAAGCGAGCATATCAAAAATGTATTTGAGGATGGAGAATTGGAGGCTTCGGCAACTGTTCGGAATTTCCGAACAGTTCAAAAAGAGGGATGTCGGGATGTGGAAAGAGCTATTGATTTTTTTCATACCCGGATTGAAGAGGATGTTCAGCAATTAAAGCGGTTGGTACACTGAATTTCTTAACTTTGCGATAGAATCTTAATAACCATGACCGAACAACACAATATCGAGTTCAAGCAAAGCTGGCACGACGACTACCTCAAATGGGTTTGCGGTTTTGCGAATGCGGTTGGTGGCAGCATCTATATCGGTAAAGACGATGTTGGGAAGGTGGTGCACCTTGAAAACTATGCTTCGTTGTTGGAAATGATTCCGCATAAAATACACGATCTTTTAGGGATTATTTGCGATGTGCATTTGTTGGATGAGGATGGTAAGAAATACATCCAGATAAAAGTGAACCCCTATTCGGTACCTGTTTCGTTGCGTGGGCGGTATTATTATCGATCCGGCAGTAACAAGGTTGAACTTACAGGTGTGCAGCTCAATGAATTTCTGCTTAAGAAGGCTGGAAAAACTTGGGATGATATCATTGAGGAGCGGGCAAGCATGGATGATATAAGCGAGGTCAGCATAAAGAAATACATTTCTGATGCAAGCAAGGGAGATCGTTTACCAATTATTGAAGGATTAACCACTTTTGAAATACTGGAGAAACTTCGGTTGGTTGAAAATGGAAAACTGAAAAGAGGTGCTATTATTTTGTTTGGTAAAGATCCAAACCGATTTTATCCAAATATCAGGGTGAAAATTGGGCGTTTTGTAAATGATGACACCGATCTGCGGTTTCAGGATGTAATTGAGGACAACATCATTGACATTCTGGACAATACCATCAAAACATTAGGATACAAGTATTTAGTAAAGGAAATTGAGTTCAGGGGTATGCTTCGAATTGAAAATGGCGAATACCCGCTGGCTGCTATTCGTGAGATGTTATTGAATGCAGTCATTCACAGGACCTACATGGGGGCTCCAATACAATTAAGAGTTTATAACGACAAGATTTCCATTTGGAATGAAGGGAAATTGCCTATTGAGTTGAATAGTGACGATTTACGAAGGACTCATAGCTCAAGGCCTCGGAATCCATTGATTGCCGATGTGTGTTTTAAGGGTGGTTACATTGATTCTTGGGGAAGGGGAACGCTAAAAATTATCAACGCTTGTTTGGATGCGAACCTGCCGGAACCGGAAATTATTGAAAGGGATGGGGGCGTTGTAGTTACGCTTTATAAGGTTGCGGTTGGTGGGGTTATAGGTGGTCAAACAGGTGGTCAAACAGGTGGTCAAACAGGTGGTCAAATGGGGTTAGTTGATGGGTTGGTTGATGGGTTGGTTGATGGGTTGGTTGATGGGTTGGTTGATAGCCAGAAATCTATTGTAAATCTGATAGTTGAGAATCATAAAATATCAATTATTGAAATCGCTAAAATCATTGGAATTAGTAAAACTTCAGTAGAAAAAAATATAACAACACTAAAAAACAAAAATATTCTACGAAGAGTAGGAAATCGCAAATCAGGTCATTGGGAAATTATTAAAAAATAGCATCAAGCCATGAAATTCACCGAAGCAAAACTAGAACATTCGTTTATCGAGCTTTTGGCCGATGAAGGATATGTGCATGTGTTGGGGGAAACCATCCAACGGCCAGTGGACGAGGTGCTTATTGAAGCTGATTTACAACACTTTTTGCTGAAGCAATATGAGACTGATGGGATTACGCTGAATGAGGTTAGAGCGATCATTCTTCAACTAAAAGCGCTGCCTTCATCGGACTTGTACGAGAGCAACAAGACTTTTTTAAGAATGCTTTCCGACGGTTTTATTTTGAAACGCGAAAACCGCAGCCATAAGGATATTTACATTCAATTGATTGATTACAGTGGATTGAACAAACAGAAACAACCCGAGGCTGAACACCTCCTTTCCGTAGTCGCTGCCGATATCGGAGGTTATGGTGGAGGTAATAATATTTACAAGTTTGTCAATCAATTCGAAATAGTTGGTACAGAGAAACGCATACCTGACGGCATTGTTTATGTCAATGGCATGCCTTTGGTCGTGTTTGAGTTCAAGAGTACCACGCGAGAGGAGGCAACTATTCACGATGCCTTTAAACAACTTACCATCCGCTACATCAGGGATATTCCTGAATTGTTCAAGTACAATGCCTTCAGCGTTATCAGTGATGGTGTGAATAATAAAGCTGGTTCCATCTTTGCACCGTATGATTTTTTCTATGCTTGGCGGAGAGTGGCAGGTTTGGCCAAAGAGGTGGATGGCATTGACAGCATGTTTACGCTGGTTCAAGGGATGTTCCATAGAGATCGTTTTCGGGATATTATCCGGAATTTTATTTACTTGCCAGACAGCAGTAAGAAAAACGAGAAGATTGTTTGTCGTTACCCACAATATTACGCTGCCAGGGCTTTGTTCGAAAATATCAAGAAAGCACAAAAACCGGCTGGTGACGGGAAAGGTGGGACATATTTTGGTGCAACGGGTTGTGGTAAGAGTTTCACCATGCTTTACCTCACTCGCTTATTGATGAAAAGCGAGTATTTTGAGAGTCCAACCATTGTTTTGATTACGGATCGGTTGGAGTTGGACGACCAGTTGTCGGGGCAATTTACCAGTGCGAAAGGCTTTATTGGTGATAATGCTGTAATAAGCGTTGAAAGCCGAGCAAACCTGCGCGAATTGCTGCAAGGCCGTCAAAGTGGTGGTGTTTTCCTGACAACCATTCACAAATTTACAGAGGATACCGAGCTGCTTACCGACCGAAACAATGTGATTTGCATTTCGGACGAAGCGCACCGCAGTCAGGTCAATATGGAACAAAAGATTCGAGTTACTGAGGAAGGTGTTTCCAAAACGTACGGTTTCGCCAAATACCTACACGATTCCTTGCCCAATGCTACTTTTGTGGGCTTTACCGGAACGCCCATTGATGCTACGCTGGATGTGTTCGGTAAAGTGGTGGATGCCTATACCATGACTGAATCGGTTAAAGATGAAATCACGGTGAAGATTGTATATGAAGGAAGGGCTGCCAAAGTTGCTTTAAAAAGCGGAGAGCTGAAAAAGATTGAGAAATACTACGAAGAAGCGGCAGCCGCAGGAGCCAACGAGTATCAAATTGATCAAAGCAAGCAGGAAACCACCAATTTGTACGCCATTCTTGGTGATCCAGAACGATTGCAGGCTGTTGCCGAAGACTTTGTAAAGCACTACGAAAATCGTGTATCAGAGGGTTCAACCGTTAAAGGGAAAGCAATGTTTGTGTGCAGCAATCGGGAAATTGCGTATGAGCTGTACAAAAACATCATTGAGCTGCGACCTGCATGGAATGAGGTTAGAGCTGCAGAAGAAGGAGCCGAATTGACCGATAAGGAAAAGAAGGAACTTAAACCCATTGAGCGCATCAAAATGGTGATGACCAGGGGGAAAGATGATTCGAAAATTCTCTACGACTTGCTTGGCACAAAAGAATACCGTAAGGAATTGGATCGACAATTCAAAAACGGAAAATCGAATTTCAAGATTGCTCTAGTCGTTGATATGTGGCTTACTGGCTTTGACGTTCCTTTCCTGGATAGCATCTACATTGATAAACCTATTCAGCAACACAATCTGATTCAGACCATTTCGCGTGTAAACCGTACGTTTGAAGGCAAGGAAAAAGGCTTGGTAATTGATTACATCGGCATTAAAAAGCAAATGAATCTGGCATTGGCTAAGTACAACAAAGGGGATGAAAACAATTTTGAAGATATTCAGCAATCGTTGGTCATTGTACGCAATCACCTGGACTTGCTGGCTAAGTTGATGCACAAATTTGATACAACTAACTACTTCAAAGGAAGCACTTTGATGCAATTGCATGCGTTGAATACGGCTGCCGAGTTTGTTCAACAAACCAAAGATTTTGAAACACGCTTCATGGGATTGGTAAAACGCCTGAAAGCGGCTTATGACATTTGCGCTGGCAGTGAGAAGATTACACCATCAGAAAGAGATCATACCCATTTTTATCTGGCTGTACGGTCCATCGTTTTCAAATTAACTCGAGGAAATGCACCCGATACGGCACAAATGAATGCCCGGGTTCGGGAAATGATTAAAGACGCGTTACAAAGCGACGGAGTTGAAGAAATATTCAAATTAGGCGATGCCTCCGAAACCGAGCAAGATCTTTTTGACGAAGACTATTTGGCCAAGATTGAGAAGATCAAATTGCCGAATACCAAAATTAAACTTTTGCAACAGTTATTGGCTCGAGTCATCGGAGAAATTCGAAAGGTCAATCGTATGAAAGGCATTGATTTCACTAAGAAAATGCAAGCCCTAGTGGAACGTTACAACCAACGTGATGAGAGCGACATTCTGCGAAGTGAAGTTTATGAAGAAATGGCTGATCAACTCACCAACCTTATTTGGGAGGTCCATAAGGAATTCAAAGCAGGTGATTTGCTGGGCATCGATTTTGAGGAAAAGGCATTTTATGACATCTTGAAAGAGCTGTGCATCAAGTATGATTTCTCCTATCCCGAAGAAAAGCTGATTGAATTGGCTAAGGCCGTGAAGGAATTGGTTGAAGGTCAGGCAAAATATCCTGACTGGAACAAGCGTGATGATATCAAATCGGCCTTGAAAGTTGGATTGATTCTGCTTCTTGACGAGTTCGGATATCCACCTGTGGAAAGGGATGAAGTCTATGTTGAAATATTTGAGCAGGCAGAAAATTTCAAAAAGAATAATCTTCTTTAGTTCTTCAAATACAACCTTTGCTCCTATTCAGTCCGAAAAGCGGACAGAGGAAAGCGGCGTGGGCGACGGCGACATCGACGGACGGGTGAAGGGAACACGAAGAGTCCGGCAAAACAATTTGTGACGGCTCGCAGAGACTAGCAAATCGTGCCGGAGTCGAGCGTTCACAAGCCCGGACTAGTGGAGCCGGAGGGCATGCCGCTGAACGATGGAAGCGCTGCCATTCTTACATTGAAATAACGCTCGAATAATGGTAAGTAAGGATTTCTTACTTACCACACAACTCAATATGTTGATGTGGAAATATGTTAAGAAATTTGAAAAGTATGGATTTACGTATAATCGAGGGTCATTTAATCCAAAAAACAAGAGGCCGACTCAAAAATGAAATTTGAATCGGCCTCAGTGATGTATTGGAGAATTTGATTACTTGATCTTGTAATGGTCCCGTAAAATCCAAGAAAAAAGACTGATGGACAGAATACGTTTGAGGAAGATCGCTAGTTTCTGTTCGAATGAAGCGACGATGTAACGGTTGCAGGGACGTCTTTTCTCAACGATCTTCAGCATTAGTTTGGCCATGATGATGGGATCCCAGCCATTGACTTCATCCTTTTCGAACTGAGCTTGCGACTTGCGGAACTGTTCTTCGTAGGGACCGCCGGCTACGGTGATGTTGGTGCGGTTGGCGGTGTTGCTGGTGGCAAAGTCGCCTGGATTGATCACTACAACGCGGATGCCGAAGGCTTTGACTTCCATTCGGAGCGATTCGCTGATGCCTTCGATGGCAAATTTGCTGGCAGAATAAAAGCCCTGAAAGGGCAAACCCATCAGACCACCGATGGAACCGAAATTGACAATGGTGCCGTGTTTGTGGTTGCGCATGTAGGGCAGGGCTGCCTGGAGCATATAGACCAAACCGTTGATGTTGGTTTCGAGTTGCTTTTTAAACAGTTCTTCGGGGGCTTCTTCGATGGGACCACCTAAATGCATGCCGGCATTGTTGATGAGCACGTCGATGCGGCCTTGTTCGGCAATCACCTGATCCACGGCCTTTTTGATGGAGGCAGGATCGGTGAGGTCCATTTGAAGCAGTTTGACGGAAGGGGAAATGGCGCATTCTGAGCGAATAGTACCATATACGATGTGACCATTGGCGGCCAACAGTTCGGCTGTCGATTTTCCAAATCCGGAAGATACGCCGGTAATCAAAACAACTTTTTGCATCTTATGCGTGGATATCTAATCTTTTAGCGCAACGGGTCATCTTATCGACGGCTTCGTCCACTTGTTCAAAAGTGTGGGTAGCCATCAGTGAGAAGCGGATCAGACTGCGTCCCGGAGGAACGGCAGGCGATACGACAGGATTCAGGAAAACACCTTCGTCCAACATTTGACGGGTCATCTTCAACGCCTTGATGTCGTCATAAACCAGTAACGGGATGATGGGCGTGCAAGAAATACCCGTATCGAAACCGCCGTTTTGCAATGCTTTGCGTGCATAATTGGAAACGTCCCAAAGGTGCTGGATGCGTTCCGGTTCGCTTTCCATAATATCCATGGCGGCCAAAACAGCTGCGGCGGAAGAAGGGGTCATGCTGGCACTGAAAATCAACGGACGCGAGTTATGTTTGATGTAGGAAATCACTTCTTTATCGGCAGCAATGTAACCGCCCAGGGAGGCCAATGATTTGGAGAAGGTACCCATGATGAGGTCGACTTTGTCGGTGAGACCGAAATGAGAAGCCGTTCCGGCACCGTTCTTACCGATGACACCCAATGAGTGTGCATCATCCACCATCACGGAAGCACCGTGTTTTTCAGCCAGCTTAACAATACCGGGGAGATTGGCAATATCACCTTCCATCGAGAAAATACCGTCCACCACAATCAGTTTGACGCTGTTGTGGGTACATTTCCTCAATTTGCTTTCCAGAGAAGCCATGTTGTTGTGTGAGAATTTCAATGACTTGGCAAAAGATAGTCGGCTGCCTTCAATGATGGAGGCATGATCCAGTTCATCCAACAACAAATGGTCGTGACGTCCGCCCATAACGGAAACAACGCCTAGATTGGCTTGAAAACCAGTACTGAAACAGATGGCAGCTTCTTTTCCTGTCAATTTGGCGAGACGTTCTTCCAGCTCAAGGTGTATGTCGAGTGTACCGTTCAAGAAGCGGGATCCTGCACAACCGGTACCATACTTTTGAACTGCGGCAATGGCAGCTTCTTTCACTTTGGGGTGGTTGGTCAGTCCAAGGTAACTGTTGGAACCGAACATCAGGACCTTTTTTCCATTCATGGAAACGACGGTGTGCTGATCGGAATCAATCGAACGAAAATAAGGGTAAAGGCCGAGTTTCATAATCTTCTCAGGCTCCGTATACGCGGCGTACTTCTCTGTTAATTTCCTCATAATAATAGGTATTAGTCACAAAAAAAATCACACATCCTTCACATTTTAGTGAAAAATGCACTGCAAAAACGCTCCAAAAGTAATAATTATATTGACAACTCAGGTACTAATACGGAGAAATTTCATTAATTATATTGATAAACAAGCACTTGCAAAATGAGGCCAAAAAATCGAGATTTCGCCGTTTTTCGACCTTGAAAAGGCACTGGAATCCGAATAAAACCCGTACATTTGCACACATTTTTGCACGTTTTGAGTAGCGAGTGTAGAAGCGAATCTTGCTTCGACTATGCCGAGTTACAAGAAACGACTGTATAGAAATTACAAACAACGTTCGGGCGCTCGTCCCGCATTAAAAAACAACTTCATTATTCTTAGACTATGGCAGATAGCAAAGAAAAGTTATTTTCGGAATTTCCGCCCGTAACTACCCAGCAATGGATGGACAGGATCACTGCAGACCTCAAAGGCGCGGACTTCGAAAAGAAACTCGTTTGGAAGACCAACGAAGGTTTTCAGGTCAAACCCTTTTACCGGGCAGAAGACTTGGAAGGTATGAAAATCACCGATTCGCTGCCGGGCGAATTCCCGTTCGTACGTGGAACCAAAACCGACAACAACTGGCTAGTGGGTCAAAACATCGAGGTGTCCGACCCCAAAAAGGCGAATGAAAAGGCGCTCGAAATCCTTAATAAAGGTGTCAATTCCTTGTGTTTCATCCTTCATGGTGAGCTGATCACGGCCGAAAACATGGCCTTGCTGCTGAAAGGCATCCAGCTCGACTGCATTGAACTGAACTTCAGAAGCTGTTCAAGAGAAGCTGCTAAAATTGCGGGTTTGCTCGCCGATTATGTGAAGGCAAACAACCTGGATGCAAGCAAAATCGTAGGTTCAGTCAATTATGACCCTTTCAAACGCATGTTGACCAAAGGATTCGACGCAGAAAATGCGGAGATTACAGCAAACCTGAAAGTCGCTTTCGAAGCTGCTGCTTCGCTACCCAAATTCAGGGTATTCGGTGCCAATCCCTATTTATTCAACAACGCCGGCGCCTATTGCGCTCAGGAACTGGGATTTGGTTTGGCTTACGGCAACGAATTCCTCACCATCGCTTCCGAAGCTGGACTTTCCGTGAAGGAGGTTGCCAAAAAGGTGAAATTCAACTTCGGCATTGGCTCCAACTATTTCATGGAAATCGCCAAATTCCGTGCTGCTCGTTTGCTTTGGGCGCAGATTGTAAACGCTTACCTAGCGGAAGACGACTGCAAAAGTGCCGCTAAAATGCGCATTCACGCCTCCACCTCCGAATTCAACCAAAGTGTTTACGACGCCTACGTGAATCTGCTCCGCAGCCAAACCGAAGCCATGTCGGCCTCCATCGCCGGTGTGGATTCCATGACCGTCGTACCGTTTGACGCTGCTTTCCAGAAATCGGACGATTTCTCCGAACGCCTTGCCCGCAACCAGCAATTGTTGTTGAAGGAAGAATCCCACCTCGATCAGATCGTGGATGCTTCCGCCGGCTCCTATTATATTGAGAACCTCACCTCCGCACTTGCAGAAGAGGCTTGGAAGATTTTCCTGGCAGTTGATGAAAAGGGCGGTTTCTTAGCTGCCATCCGCGAAGGTTTCGTACAAGCTGAAGTCAATGCTTCCAATATGAAGCGTTTGAACGACGTTTCCAATCGCCGAGAAATCCTGTTGGGCACCAACCAATACCCCAACTTCAATGAAATGGCCTTGGACAAGGTTTCCAACGAAAGCAACGTGACCTGTAGCTGTTCCAACAAAAAAGGAAACCTGACAACCCTGAGTTGCGACCGCGGAAGCTCCGCATTCGACGCCATGCGCCTGGCCACTGAAAAATCCGGCAAACGCCCCAAGGCATTCATGCTGACCATCGGTTCGCTGAGCATGCGCCTGGCACGCGCCCAGTTCTCGGGCAACTTCTTTGGATGCGCCGGTTACGAACTGTTCGACAATTTAGGTTTCGATACCGCTGAAGAAGGCGTGAAAGCTGCCCGCGCAGTTGGTGCAGACCTCATCGTTCTTTGCTCCAGTGACGACGAATACACAGAGTTTGCTCCTGCCACCAAAGCCGCCATCGGCGCTGGCAAGGAAATTCTAGTCGTTGCAGGCGCTCCCGCCACCATGGACGAACTCAAAGCCCAAGGCATCACCAACTTCATCAACGTCCGCTCGAACGTTCTGCAGACCTTGCAGGGCTTCAACCAGCAGTTAGGAATCCTTTAAGCAGCACCCTTATGAAACCGAATTTCAAAAACATAGACATCAAGAACGCCGGAATCCCTGCTACCGATCCCAAAAACTGGTCAGCGGAAAAAGGCATTGAGAAGAACTTCAAAACGCCTGAACTCATCAGCGTCAAACCCGTTTACACCAAAGCCGACCTCGAAGGCATGGAACACCTGAATTATGCAGCCGGTGTGTCTCCTTATTTACGGGGTCCGTACAGCGTCATGTACGCCATGCGTCCTTGGACCGTCCGTCAATATGCCGGATTCTCCACTGCCGAGGAATCCAACGCTTTTTATCGCAGAAACCTGGCCGCAGGGCAAAAAGGTTTGTCCGTAGCCTTCGACTTGGCTACGCACCGCGGCTACGATGCCGATCACGAAAGGGTGGTGGGTGACGTGGGCAAGGCTGGTGTGTCCATCTGCTCCATCGAAGATATGAAAGTGTTGTTCGACGGCATTCCGTTGGACAAGATGTCCGTTTCCATGACCATGAACGGTGCGGTTCTGCCCATCTTGGCGTTCTACATCAATGCCGGTCTGGAACAAGGAGCCAAGCTTGAAGAAATGGCCGGGACCATCCAGAACGACATTCTGAAGGAATTCATGGTGCGCAACACCTACATCTATCCGCCGACGTTTTCGATGAAAATCATCGCCGACATTTTTGAATATACGTCCAAGAACATGCCCAAGTTCAACTCCATCTCCATTTCCGGCTACCACATGCAGGAAGCTGGTGCAACGGCAGACATCGAACTGGCGTATACTTTGGCAGACGGTCTTGAATATTTGAGAGCCGGTGTGAACGCAGGCATGGACATCGATACGTTCGCCCCTCGCCTCTCCTTCTTCTGGGCCATCGGCATGAACCACTACATGGAAATCGCCAAGATGCGCGCCGCCCGCATGTTGTGGGCCAAGATCGTGAACAAGTTCAACCCGAAAAACAAGAAGTCGCTGGCTTTGCGTACGCACTCCCAGACTTCCGGTTGGTCACTGACCGAACAAGATCCATACAACAACATTGGCCGCACCTGCATTGAAGCCATGGCTGCCGCTTTGGGGCACACCCAATCCCTACATACCAATGCGTTGGACGAAGCCATCGCTTTGCCAACCGACTTTTCCGCCCGCATTGCCCGCAACACCCAGATTTACATCCAGGAAGAAACTCAGATTTGCCGCGAGGTGGATCCTTGGGCAGGTAGCTACTACATCGAATCGTTGACCAAAGAACTCGCTGAAAAGGCTTGGGCTTTGATCGAAGAAGTGGAAGCCCTTGGTGGAATGGCCAAAGCCATCGAAACCGGCATTCCCAAGATGCGCATCGAAGAAGCTTCTGCCCGTACACAGGCTCGTATCGACTCCGGCACGCAAACCATCGTAGGCGTGAACCGGTACCGTTTGGAAAAGGAAGCCCCCATCGACATTCTAGAAATTGACAACACCGCCGTTCGCATCCAACAGATCGAACGTCTGAACACGCTGAAAGCCAACCGCAACGAAGCCGAAGTACGTGCCGCGCTGGAAGCCCTCACCAAATGCGTGGAAACCGGCGAAGGCAACCTGCTGGAACTGGCCGTCGAAGCTGCCCGCGTTCGCGCCAGCCTCGGTGAGATTTCCTTTGCATGTGAAAAAATCGTTGGTCGTTATAAAGCAGTAATCAGAACCATTTCAGGCGTGTATTCCTCCGAAACAAAGAACGATGCAGACTTTCAGAAAGCCTGCACGCTGGTTGAGCAGTTTGCCAAAAAAGAAGGCCGTCAACCCCGTATCATGATTGCAAAAATGGGTCAGGACGGTCACGACCGTGGTGCCAAAGTGGTAGCAACCGGTTATGCCGACTGCGGTTTCGACGTGGATATGGGGCCTTTGTTCCAAACCCCGGCCGAAGCAGCCAAGCAAGCGGTGGAAAACGACGTGAACGTGCTTGGTGTTTCTTCACTGGCTGCTGGACACAAAACCTTGGTTCCGCAGGTGATGGACGAACTCAAAAAACTGGGCCGTGAAGATATCGTGGTGATTGCAGGTGGTGTCATTCCAGCGCAAGATTACGATTTCCTATACAAAGCTGGGGTTTCAGGCATCTTTGGTCCGGGCACTTCGGTAGCCAAGGCTGCCGTTACCATCATGGGAATCCTACTTGAACAGTAGCATTAAAAATCTGCTAATACACTTAAAAATGGCCTGTCGTATCCTTTAGACAGGTCATTTTTTTTTAAAAAATAGCGAATTGTCGTTCTTTTTTCCAATTTTATATCTTATTATTGTATTTTATACGGTTTTAAAAACCATTTTACTTCTGACCAACTCAACTACTAAAAACAATAAAACATGAAACCATTGCGACTATTTTTCAGAAGCAGCTCAATTGCCTTGTTGTGCATGTTGACTTTTTCCTGTGTCGACCAGACCTACGACACCACCAAAATAAGTACCAAGGCAGAAATCCTTGAAAACGGTATGGACTTGCCCATCGGAGCATTTGAAGTGACCATGGACAGCATTTTCAAAGACATGGATAAATCCATTTTGAAAGTGAAGAACGGTGTTTATACCTTTTGTGTAGGCGGCGCTATGGACCTGGCAGCAGTCAACAGCTCTCTTAGCGGTTTTACACCGGCTACCATTCCTAGCCCTTCTCCAACCACGGTGAACTTGATTGACGCATCCACGTACATTGTACCCTACATTGTACCCACAACATTTGATCAATCACCATATAGTACTGCTATTGTTAATCTACCGGATTTCAAGACAACGATGATGAATCCTGTTGACAGCATCCTATTAGCCAGCACTTCCTTCACCATGAGTGCGACAACCAGCAGTAACTTGGGCGGTACAGATAAAAACGGGAGCATCCAAATCACGTGCGAACCTGTGGGTAACGTAGCGGAATATTACGATATGACAACCAAAGCCAAGCTTAACAGTTGGACCATGTCGGCAAACTCCAGCAAACAAGTCGGAATCCGGGTTTTGAAACCAGTGTTGGGAAACAGTATTCAGATTAAATGTACGGCAAGAATCCACCCGACCTCAAACGGCGCTCTAACCATCACATCTAATGCAATGACCACCATTTCCGTTTCCGTTGTATTTAGTGCGATCGATTTCCAAACGGTTTACGGCAAGGTGAATTACAGCAAGACGGACATCAGCACCGATAGTTTTGACGCCTTCGGATCGATGGCCGAAAACGGCAACGTGCTGAGCTTCTATAATCCGACCCTGAAGATGTACACCAACAGCAACTTGGGGGTACCCATCAAGCTGAATCTGACCATGAGCACAAAGAATACGTCCACCAATGTCACAGCCAGTCTGGCCGGTACCAATTTCACCATGTTGGCTCCAGCCAATTCGGCTTCTTCCAGGACAAACGTCTTTACCATTGACCAACCCAACAACAATCTGGCCAATTTGTTCAAAATAAATCCAGACCAGATCACCATGGGATATACCATTCAAGCCGACCCGTTGACCAGCAACCATTTCATCAACAAGAGTACGTTCCTGACCATTTCGGACACCCTTGAAATTCCGCTTAAGTTTGGCAACGACTTCAGAATCAACATGGGGGACACCATTGATAACCCATTCTTGGATGCCCTCGATCAACTGGACCAACAGGAAAACCTGGCTTTTGGATTCCTGTTGAACGTGACCAACCGCATTCCTTTGACCCTCAAAGTGAAAATGACCGGACTTGGTGCCAACGGTGCATCGGTATTTGTGATCCAATCGGCGGATATCCGCGGTGGTGACCAAATTGACGCAAATGGTTTTGCACAAGATACTGCCTTCACTTCGACCGAATTGGCCTTTACCAGAACGCAGATCAACCAATTCAAGGATGTTCCAAAATTCAAAGTGGAATTTATTGTTTCAGCAAGTACGGGCACCAGCGGGGTAGCCATCCGACCTTCCGACTACATAAAGATTGAGGTGGCAGGCCGTATCAGTGGCGGTGTCCTAATCGACTTTAAAAAACCCGCAACCAACTAAGTTTAACGATAAGAAATGATTCATCCACAGAAAAAAATGAAAATTATGAAACGCATCATAGTATCCGTAACAAGCATTCTGACCGTGGCACTTCTCTTCGTTGCAACCCAACGGACGCAGGCCCAACAAGTCAATTCCCTGTATTTCTTAGAAAAAACGCCCTTCCATACCAAATGGAATCCAGCCATGGCTCCCAGCCGTCCCGGCATCGGGGTCGGTGTGAGCAGCATTGCCTTCAATGTCCATTCTGATTTGGCCATGAGTGATATTTTTTATCCCAGTACCGATGGCTCTGGTGAACTCTGGACCGTGCTTCACCCTTCCGTTGACAAAAACCTATTCCTCGATGGTTTGAACGATGTTTCCAACATTGGGGGTGGCATGTCCATGGACCTACTGAACTTGGGTTTGAAATTCGGAAAACTTTATCTGACTCTCAGCAGTTCCATCAATACGGATTTGGGAGTTGGTTTGCCTAAGGATCTGTTCAAATTTGTCATGCTCGGAACAAACAATGCAGGTGGAGACCTGGATTTGAGCGCTTTGAACATTAACTCCATGACGTATGCAAAAGTTGGAGCCGGTGTATCCTTAAAACTCAGTGACAATCTTTCCCTGGGTGTTACCGCCAACTACCTGTTGGGGCTGGCTGACATGCGCCTTGGATTTGACCAATTCACCATTGGTGCCAGCGGTTCAGCACTGAACATCACCACCAAGGGAGACCTTCGATTGACTGCACCGGCAGGCCTTGGTTTGCAATACGATGTAGACGGCAAGTTAAACGGTTTCAATATAGACGACAATATGATGACCAACCTGCAGACCGACCCGATGGGCAATCTTTCTGGCAAGGGGATGTCTTTTGATGTCGGTTTGACCTTCAAGCCTTTGAATTTCTTGACTTTGTCTGCAGCCATGACCGATTTCGGTTCCATCACTTGGAATGCGGCCAACATCACTCAGGCTAAATCGAGCGGTACGTTCACCTATACTGGAGCAGATCTGAATGGTGGAGCAACCTCCAGCATGACCGATCAACTGACCAGCATGATGAATCTGACAGAATACACCGATGTGCAAGCATATTCCACCAAGTTGACCACTAAAATCAATGTTGGTTTGGAAGCTGGTTTGTTAAACAACCGCATAACGTTGGGGGTTCTCTCCCAAACAGGCCTTTCTGAATTCGGCAACTATCAGGATTACATGGTATCGTTAAACCTGAAACCGGGCAGTTTGCTGCAGACGGCATTGTCTTATTCGCTGCTTCATGGTGAAATGAGTTCCTTTGGTGCTGCCGTGAATCTGAAGCTGTTGTTGTTCAATGTATTTGTAGCTGCAGACTATATCCCGTTGAAGGTTACTCCGCAGTTTATACCGATCAACAATTCGTACTTTAACCTGCAGACTGGATTCAACATCATGTTCTAAAGTTGTCCAAATAGAACGCCAATAACTGCGTCGCGGCCCCAAAGTTAATCCTCACATACCTTAAATACGCTACGGGGTTACTTTGAGGCCGCTTCTTGTTCTTGACGCTCTATTTGAACAACTTACAGCACCTCGTTTTGCTTTAAATCAGGGAGGCGATGATGTCTTTGATTTGGGTCGAGAGGGCTTCGGCGGCTTCTTTGGTGGCGGCTTCCGAATAGATGCGGATGATGGGTTCGGTGTTGGATTTACGCAGGTGCACCCATTTGTCCGGGAAGTCGATTTTGACACCGTCGATATCGTTGACTTGTTCGTTGGCGAATTTCTTTTTGACTGCCAACAAAATGGCATCCACGTCGATGTCTTTGGTGAGCTCCATCTTTTGCTTATCTATGTAATAGGCAGGATAGGTGGCACGGAGTTCGCTCACTGTTTTGCCAGTCTGTGCCAAATGCGACAGGAAAAGGGCGATACCAACCAAAGCGTCGCGTCCGTAATGGCTCTCGGGATAGATGATGCCACCGTTTCCTTCGCCACCAATGATGGCATTTGTCGCTTTCATGGCCGTGACAACGTTGACCTCTCCTACTGCTCCTGCCGTATAGGTTCCGCCATGCTTCACGGTCACATCTTTCAGGGCACGGGTGGAACTCAAGTTCGAAACGGTATTGCCAGGCGTGTTTGCCAACACATAGTCGGCCACCGAAACCAGCGTATATTCTTCACCGAACATGTCGCCATTTTCGCAGATCAATGCCAGACGGTCCACGTCCGGATCGACTACGAAACCGACATCGGCCTTTTCAGTAAGCATGCAGGCGGCAATTTCCGTCAGGTTTTCTGGCAGCGGTTCGGGGTTGTGGGTGAAACGCCCGTCTGCCGTGCAGTTCAACTTCACGACTTCATTTACACCCAGGGCGCTGAGCAGTCTTGGAAGCACAATGCCACCAACTGAATTCACGCAATCAATGACCACTTTGAAACCTGCCTTTTTAATGGCTTCAACATCGACCAGCTTCAATCCCAGTACCGCATCAATGTGTTTTTGGTTGTAGGTGCGGTCTTCGGTCAGCGCACCGAGTTCGTCCACCAGAGAATAATTAAAATCTTCTCTTTCAGCAGCATCAAGAACCCAAGCGCCTTCTTCGGCATTCAGAAATTCACCGTACTGATTGAGGAGCTTGAGTGCATTCCAGTGCTTGGGGTTGTGGCTGGCGGTCAATATGAGACCACCGTCAGCACCTTCCATGACCACAGCCAGTTCAGTAGTCGGTGTGGAAGCCAAACCAATGTTCACCACATCGAAGCCCATGCCGAGCAAGGTTCCGGAAACCACCTGAAACACCATTTCGCCCGAAAGTCGAGCATCCCTGCCAACAACAATCTTGTTGGATTTTTTGCTGGAATTCAGCTGAACCCATTGGGCATAAGCGGTTACAAACTTGACGATATCCAACGGATTCAAACCGTCACCAGTCTTTCCGCCAATGGTTCCACGGATGCCGGAAATTGATTTAATCAGACTCATGGTCTCAATTTTTAAGATTTTTGTTACTTGAAACAAGCAAGTTGCAATAAATGCCCAAGTTTAAGAACAGTTGATAGGTTTGTTCAATAGGACCTGAAAAATGACAACGTATAAGGAAAACCTACCATCATTACTTCCAGAACGTATACCTGAGTTCATAGAACTTGGCTGTCAATGCTGCCGTGGAAGTGTACATGGACCAGCCGAGAGAGGCAGGAACAATCATTTGAACATGTCCACCGTCGCCCACGTAGGTGAGCCCTTCGTGCCAGGCTTTGCAATCTCCAAAAGTGGCGCTGGTACTCACATTGTTGTAAAGCAACTCTACAGGATTGCCCGTTCCGCTCATGTTGGTATAACCTGTTACACCTGCCATGTCGGTTTCTACAAACCGAACATTGATGACCGTATTGGTTTGAATGGCTTTGTTCACGTAGGAACCAGTATCCAACACATGAATGTACAAACCACTCTTTGTTAAGTAGTAAACGCCGGTCGGCCAGGGGACGATGGATGGTATGGTATCAACAACCTTGTAGTTGTTATTGGAAATGAAATCCTTAATTGACTGCTTTTCGGCGTCCAATTGGTTGGCGTATGTCAAATTACTGTCGCAGGAACTGATGGCTACAGCCAAAAGGGCGATCAGGGTGACGAGAGGAAAAATCTTTCTCATGGAATGCTGTTAATGAAAAATAGAGCGTTGAGGAATCGTGCAAAGGTAATCAAATACCCTTTTCGGACTTACATCTTAACATTATTTGTGCGTCAACACGCTTAAATAATGTACGTTGGAAGAGCGTCTTCCAGGATTCGGACGGCATCTTCGAGTTTCCCGTAGTATTCTCCACCGGCTGCATTCAGATGACCGCCACCATAGAAAAGGTCGGACGCCACCTTATTGGCAGGAAAAGTGCCTTGCGAACGAAACGATAATTTGACTTTGTCGGTATCTTCCCGAATGAAAACTGAAAAATGGATTCCAGAAATGCTAAGCGGAAGATTTACAAACCCTTCGGTATCTCCGTATTGGAATTTAAAGCTCTTCAAGTCTTCCAGCGAAAGACTCAAAAGGGCGGTATGCTGTTCCGGAAACAATTTCATGCGGTTGTTGAGTACAAAACCCATGAGCCGCATCCGGTCGACCGACCAGTTATTGAATACTTTATTGTAAATCCCATCCTTATCCACGCCCTTTTGGAGGAGTTGGGAAATGATGAAATACATTTCGGCGTTGTTGGAATTGTAGGTGAATGCACCGGTATCCGTCATCATTCCGGTATAGACACAGTCGGCACATTCCTTGGTCATTTCGTCAAAATGGCCTGAACGACAGATGTATCTGAATACGATTTCACTGGTGGAGGAAAGTTGTGGATATGAAATTTGAACATCGGCGAAGGTATCCGGCTCAGGATGGTGGTCCATCATGATGCGTTTGGCAGGTGCGTTCTCAACGATTTCACCCAGTTTGCCCATCCGTTTGATTTGATTGAAGTCCAAGCAGCATATAACGTCCGCTTTTTTCAAAAAGATTTCACAAGCTTTGGGTTGAAGCGAATAAATCAACGCTTTTTCAGACCCTGGCAAAAAACGGAGAAATTCGGGAAACGGATCCGGATAGATCACTTGCACCTGTTTGCCTTGTTGTTGAAGAAAATCGGCCATGGCCAACGAAGAACCGAGCGCATCACCGTCTGGCCCCTGATGAGACAGGATGGCAACCGTACCGGCACGGTTTAAAAAGTGTTTGGCCTGTTGAATCAGGTCTTCATCAATGATCTTGGTGAGCATGTTTAAAAATTTTACACAAAAGTACACATTCGATGGTCATTTGACAAGAGGAAACGACTGAATTTACCACCAGAAGCTGCGTCCGATCGTCAATAACTGAAAACAAAGAACGGTAGCCAGAAATGGGATGATCCAAGCACGTCGCTTTAGCAGGAAACCGACGAAAAATGTTAGGATAATCAAATAGAAACCAACTACTTGCATGGTAGTCGGGTACAAGTTCATGGTCAGTGCATGCGGTAGATTACCGGTGGTTTCCACCATCACCAAAAAACCGTGCAGGCAACCGTCCAACAGGTTTGCAAAAAAAGTACCGACCCAGGGTATCCCGCTAAGCATTAGAAAAGCCAGCGCCAGGTAAATGAGGAGACTGGAAAAGGGTACCGCGACCAGATTGTTTACGAGAAAGTAGTTGGGAAAGGTATGGAACGCATGCACGGTAAGGGGCGATGTACCCAGTTGCGCCACCAGCGAAAGGCAGAGCATTTCCCAGAGATAGCGGGTCGGTTTGTTGGAAGGCGTCCATAGGGCAACGAGCCGAGGGTGCACCACCACGATGAAAAAAACCGCCAGGTAACTCAGTTGAAATCCCAGGTCAAAAAAATAACCAGGATTCCAAAGGAGCAGCACAAACGCAGAAAAAAGCACCGTGTTGAGGGTCTGCGATTTGCGATGCAGGCATTTACCCAGGGCCAACAGGGAAAACATGAACGCCGAACGGAGCACTGAGGGTGAAAGCCCGGTCACAAAGGCATAGAAAAACAAAATCAGCACGATCAGCAGTTGCTTGGGCACGCGCCACCGTTCGAACCGATCAAGAAAAGAGAGCAGAAAGGCGAGTACGGCATACACCACGGCAACATGCAAACCGCTCACGGATAGAATGTGCGAGATGCCCGAAACCGAAAAGTCAGCCTTGGTTTCTGTCGTCAGTTGGTTGGTTTCGCCCAGCACCAGGGCCGAAACCAGTGCAAATTCGGGTCCGTCAATGCCATGTGAGCTAAACAGTTGCAACAGGATTTTGCGCATGCGTTCAGCCTGCGCTTTCACATTCCATGAGGAAGCGGAAGAAATCAAAACCCAGTTTTTTACAAAAGAAGTGCCGCAGATGCCTTTGTGGCGGAGCCAAGAGGCATAGTCAAAATCGTAGGTTGTTGCAGGTGGTTCAGGCAATTGTGGTTGCAGCTTAACCTGCAAACGTTCTCCGATAGCGAGTCCAGAAGAGTTCGCGTCTTTTTTGAAATAAAGTTGCAAGTGTTTGCCTTTCCAGTTTTCAAAGCCATTTTCGGGTTGCTCCACCAAGACCTCACATTGCCTGGATTTTGGTTTCTCTACGGGCAGTGAAACAAGCTGGACATTGGCAAAAAAAGGCTCCGCTTGAGCCGGAAATGAAGCTTTTTGATCGAGTCCGCGCATGCTGAAGCCACCTAACGCCATCCATAGGCAGAACAGACAGACACCTGGCACCCAGCGCACCGGCCAGGCAGATGGCAACCGCTTCTCCAGTAGGCGATACAGCAGCAAACCCCACAGACCGAGCATCATCAGGCTCAGGATGAAGCGAAAGTCTTCAGCCAAGAGCAAGATGCCGATTAAATAGGGAATGAACAGCCGTGAAACCGGAAGTTTTCGGAGCACATCAAGCAACATACGATTCATTTTATTGAATCGTAAAGTTACTATTTATTTACAATTATTTGATTTTATTTTTTTATCCGACGGATGGCTTCCAGCGGATCGGCTGCACGGAAAATATAGTTTCCGGCTACCAAAACATCGACTCCGGCAGCATAGAGTGCATCCGCATTCTTATCCGACACACCTCCATCCACCTGAATCAGTGCCTTGCTGTTTCGACGCAGGATCATTTCCTTGAGTTCAGACACCTTGTTGTAGGTATTTTCAATGAATGACTGGCCTCCAAAGCCGGGATTGACGGACATGAGCAACACCAGGTCGACCTCGCTAACAATTTCTTCAAGTAAGGAAACAGGGGTATGCGGGTTGAGGGTGACGCCCGCTTTCATGCCAGCCAAATGGATGTCGTTCACCACTTTGTTCAGGTGGAGGCAGGCTTCGTAGTGCACATTCATGGTGTACGCACCCAGCGCTTTGACCTGGGGAATGAATTTTTGAGGTTCCACGATCATGAGGTGCACATCCAGCGGTTTGGTGCAGATGGTGGCCACTTGTTCCATAACCGGAAAACCAAATGAGATGTTGGGCACGAAAACACCGTCCATCACATCCAGATGAAGCCAGTCGGCCTGGGAGGAATTGATCATTTCAAGATCTGCCCGCAGATTCAGAAAATTGGCTGCAAGCATGGAGGGAGCTACCATTCGCATAATCAATTCAGGACAAGTTCGGTTTTCTTGTTAGGAAGTTCCATACCCGGCACGTAGGTTCTGGCGAAATTCTTCAGAAACTCAATCGTTGCTTCCGAAGGTTGGGCGTAAACCCTTTTGTTTTTGCTGCGGGTTGGGAAAGATGGTGTAGAATGTAGTGGCATAGGCAAAAAATAAATTAGGGTTTCCTATAAAACGATGAAAGGGCGAACATCGTATATAAGAGACCCAATTTATTTTGTTTTTTTCGCCAAAAAGCGAAAATACGCATCAATATGCCAGTGAAATATCTTTTTCCTCGGCCATGCGGCGCATATTCAAGACGGCGTAGCGCATTCTGCCAAGAGCCGTATTAATGCTTACACCTGTCAAATCGGCAATTTCCTTGAAGCTGCGGTCTTCGTAGTAACGCAATTGCACCACTTCTTTTTGATTATCGGGCAAATGATGCATCAATTTGCGAACGTCCGTGAACACTTGCTCGCGCACCAACACGTCTTCCACGTTTTCGTCGCAGAGTTTGGCATTGTTGAACAAATCCACTTCGGCAAACTCTTCGTTGCTCACGGTATTTTCGTTCCGCTCCCTGCGGTAAAGATCGATGATAAGGTTGTGTGCGATGCGGGTGACCCAGGAATAAAATTTCCCGTTGTCCACATAACGACCTTGTTTAATCGTGACAATGGCTTTCATAAAAGACTCTTGAAAGATGTCCTCAGCCAAATCGCGATTGCGAACAACCAATTGGATATACGTAAATACCCGATTCTTATGGCGGTTCAATAAAACATCAAAAGCTTGATTGTTCCCTGTTGCAAACAAATTGACCAGTTGTTCGTCGGTCATCGTTTTAATCGTGTCCATTGCTCTTTTTTTTAGAATTCAAAGAGTAGCAGTAGATCGATAGGCAAAAGGGATTAGTTGGTTAGTCCTGCAAATAAAGACACTTTTTTGAATAAAACCAAATATTCGGCACTTTTTTACGTTTATTCCAGCCAAAAATCGGCAATTTGTGGAAAACCGCGCAGGAATTCAGCCGAATTCAAGGCTTTACGTCCGGCCAGTTGAAATCGTTCCAAGCGAATGAAACCATCGGTTGTGGCCACTTTCAAGACGTTCTTTTCTTCTAAAACCAGCATTCCAGGTTTGTATCCGTGCTGGATGGTTTCAGCCTTGGCTACAAACACTTTGACTCCAGTCACCGAACCGTCTTTTCCGTGCATTTCGGTCCAAGCTGCTGGGAAAGGCGAAAGCCCTCGAATGAAATGATGCAGTTCTGCTGAAGTTCGTGTCCAATCGATGCGGGTATTATCCTTAAACAGTTTAGGGGCCAACTTCACATCGCCGGTAGGTTGCGGAAACGGGTGAACCGTACCGGCCAAAAGGGCATCCACTGTTTGGCAGACCACCTCGGCACCCAGATCCATCAGCTTGTCATGGATGATGCCCGTGGTATCATCTGGTCCAATGCTGATCTTTTCTTGAAGCAGCAAATCTCCCGTATCGATTTCATGTTGAAGGAAAAAGGTGGAAACACCGGTCTCCGTTTCGCCGTTCATGACCGCCCAGTGAATGGGAGCAGCGCCACGATACTGCGGAAGCAGGGAAGCGTGAAGATTAAAAGTGCCCATCGGGGGCATGTCCCAAACAACAACAGGGAGCATTCGGAAAGCCACTACAATTTGCAAATCGGCTTTATATCCTCGAAGTTCCTCCAAAAAGGCTTCCTCTTTGAGTTTTTCCGGCTGCATCACAGGGATATTTTGCTCCTCAGCGTATAGCTTCACCGGAGATGCCTGCATTTTCAGACCCCGCCCAGAGGGTTTGTCCGGCATTGTTACAACGGCAACGACCTTGAAAGCGCCTTCCACCAAGGCTCTTAACGGTGCAACCGCAAACTCCGGGGTACCCATGTAAACGATTCTCAAATCTTTTTTTTCCATGATGCTAAAAAAAATGCCAAAAGAATGCAACCTTTGTCCACCTTTACACGTCAAAGATACATAATAATTCATCCTATGAAAAATCCACGTTTAGCATTGTTGCTACTGTTTATCCCAACCATCCTGTTTGCAAGCAAGACACGCGAAACCATCTTTCGGAAAAGCCTTCCGCTCCGAGAAGCCAACGTCGTTAAATCCGACATCTCTTTTTTCGCAGGGGAATTGTATCTGAACGCCAACTCCAAAAAACTGGTCGAATGCTATTACGGCTACAAAGACCTTTACATCGTTCCGTATATGATTTACAAGGAAGTGGGCCAAACGGGCTACTTGACGATCAAATCCAAAAGGGAAAAAACAGAACAGCTGGACAATCGTTCCGATGATAACAAATGGAAATTGGAGTTGAACAGGGCTTTAAAAAACGATGTTTCCATTGAGCTCATGGCTGGTGTGGCCAACATCAACCTCGAAGGGGCCAAAATCACCAACTTTGCCTTCAAAATGACAGCAGGTGAATCAAAAATCAACTTGAGAAACACGTCTGTACCGAAAATCCGCTTGAATATGATGGCTGGTGAGACAACCCTCAACCTATCCGGCAAATGGCGCAACGATTGTGATGCAGAAATAAAGGGTGGTGTGGGTCAGATCAATGTGAAAGTGCCCTTCGGAACCGGTGTAAAGATTCATGCCTCCGGACTTTTGGGAGAAGTGAACATTCCGTTCTTCCGCAAAGAGGGCCGTGACTATACCAACGACTCGTGGGGTAAATCCAAACACAGCATCACTCTGGACATTTCGGGTGCCATCGGAGAAATCAACGTGGAAATGCTGGAATAAGCTATTCGTCTGAAAAATGCACCAACACCTTGCGGTAGGAGTTAAAAATCTTTGACTTCGAAACGAAACCCATGTATTGACCCAATTCATTGATTACGGGCAAGTTCCATGCATTGGTATCGTCAAAAACCCGCATCACATCCTCCATGGAGGCATCAATTCGGAGTTTGGCAGGAGGTGAGATCATGAGTTTCTGCACCTGAAAACGATCGTAGAGTTCGGTACGGAACATAATGTTTCGTATATCATCCAACAACACGATCCCTTGCAACTTGCCATCATTGCTGATCACCGGGAAAATGTTTCGTTTGGCGGTGGCAATCACTTTAACCAATTCGCCCAAGGTCATGTCTGGATAAATGACGTCGAAATCTTTTTCGATCACGTTTTCCACCCGCATCAAGGTCAATACGGCTTTGTCCTTGTGGTGGGTCATCAACTGCCCTTTTTCCGCCAGTCGCAAGGAATAAATGCTGTGCTTTTCAAAAATGAAAATGGTGAGGTACGAACCGGCTGAAACCACCATCAAGGGTAGGAAAAGGGAATAGCCACCGGTGAGTTCGGCAATTAGGAAGACACCGGTAAGCGGCGCGTGCATCACGGCGGACATGACACCGGCCATACCCATCAGGGCAAAATTCTGCTCCGAAACTTGAGCCAAACCCAATTCATTGATGATCCTGGCAACGACAAAACCGGCCAGCGCTCCCACAAACAAACTGGGCGCAAAAACACCGCCGACACCACCCGCACCGTTGGTGGAGGCGGAAGCAACAATTTTTAGAAAAATGGTCAAGACCATGTACCCCACCAGCACCCAGACGTTGTCTTTGAAAGCGAAAAAGAAGCTTCCGTCTGTCAATGCTTCGGATTGGCCACTGATCAATTGGCTGATCGAAGTATAACCTTCGCCGTATAGCGGTGGAAAAATGAAAATCAAAACGCTCAAAACAACAGCTCCTACAGCAATTTTCGTGTACGGATTCGGCATTTTTTTATACCAGCCTTCCACCGTATTCATGCCTCGAATGAAATAGAGCGATACCAACCCGCAAACGACACTGAGCAGGGCAACCCATGGCAAGCGATTCAATTCAAAAGGCAGCAATTGATCAAAGGCAAACATGGGTTGCGTTCCTGTTACGATGTAGGAAAGCGTTGCAGCGGTAATGGCGGAAATAAGCAAGGGAAGTACCGATGCAGCGGTGAGATCCAACATCAGCACCTCAATGGTGAACAACATGCCTGCAATGGGGGCTTTAAAAATCCCGGCGATGGCTCCGGCAGCACCGCAACCCATCAAAAGCATGAGTGTCTTGTGGTTCATCTTGAAGAAGCTACCCAAATTGGATCCGATGGCGGCACCTGTCAACACGATGGGGGCCTCCGCTCCTACCGAACCACCCATGCCGATGGTCAAAGAGCTACCAACCAAGGATGTCCAGATGTTGTGCCTCTTAAGCCTTCCCTGACGCCTGGAAATGGCATAAAGGATGTGCGTGATACCGTGTCCGATATCGTCTTTGACGATTAGCCGAACAAACAGGGAAGCCAACAGAATGCCGATGGCAGGAAAAATGAGGTATAGATAATTGGTTTGATCGTTGGAGAAAGAGGAAGTCATGAGTGTTTCCACCCAGTGGATCATGCTTTTCAGCAATAGCGCAGCAACCGAAGTCAGCAAACCGACTACGAAACTCAGCATCAAAATGAAATTGGATTCCTTGATGTGTTTCTCGCGCCAACCAATCAGGCGCAAATAGCGTGCACTTTCTGCCATTTTGTAGGTTAGAAACTTATTGACCTTTGCCCCTCAGCAAAGGCTTGAGCGTGAATAATAAAATTTTAAGATCGATCAATAAGCTTTGGTTTTCGAGGTAGATGAGGTCGTATTCCAACCGCTGAATCATTTTTTCGACCGTATCCGCATAGCCGAATTTCACCATTCCCCAGGAGGTGATACCGGGCAACACTTCTTGAGTGAGGTAATATTGGGGCGCTTTACGGACAATCTGCTCAACAAAATGCTGGCGTTCCGGGCGAGGTCCGACCAACGCCATGTCTCCCTTGATGACATTCCAAAACTGAGGCAACTCATCCAGTCTGTATTTCCGCATGAACCGACCATACGGAGTCACCCGCGGGTCGTTGATGTTCGAAAGTTGCGGACCGTCGGGTTCAGCATTCGTGTACATGGTCCTAAATTTGTATATTCGGAATGGTTTGCCTCCCTTGCCCAATCGTTCCTGTGCATAAAACACCTTGCCAGGAGAATCAATGCGTACGCGAATGGCGAGAACCATAAAGAACGGAGCAAGCAGCATCAAAACAATCACCGAAAAGACTTTATCAAATAGAGCCTTGAACTTTTGTTGCCACATGGGCATTGGCACTGGGGTCAAATTGACGAGCGGAATGCCGAAAAGAGAAAACAGGGAAACCGATCCGGCCAGCATGTCTTGACGTCTGGCGTATACTTTTACAGGAAGATGCAAGGGATAAAGGGCATCCAACAACTTTCTGGTGTTTGAAGGTTGGGGATCGTCCATGGCAAAAATGAGTTCTTCAATCTTGAATTTATCCAATAAGGTATGAAGATCTTCGATGCTGCCGCAAATTTCTTCCTCCAAAACCATGTCCTTGACCTGTCCCGTCCGAATAAAACCAACCAAACGGTAACAAAAGCTGCTGTTGTCTTTGTTGAACTCTTTACGGATACGCAATGCGTTTTTGCCCGTACCGATTACAAAAACAGGGATGCAATCCTTGCCTTTGGCCTGTTGGCGAATGAGGGTGTCCGTTTGTAGAAAACGTAAAAAAGTAGTACTGGTAAAATGAATTAGGAAAAAACCGACCATGATTTCATAGTACAGGGAGGGATATTCCGGATAATCGTTGATGATGATCACAAAAAAAAGTAACAAGACACCCAAAAAACTGGTTAAACCGGTACTCAGCAAATCCCCAAGGTTGGTTTTGCGTCTCGGCGTGGTGTAATAACCTGAATAATAGTAAATTATTAGCCAGAAAACGGGAATGAACACACTCATCCACAATGCTTTCTCGGCGGTCATGAATTCGGTCAGGCTCGAAAAATGAATGGTATGCCGGGTCGTGTAGAAACGGAAAACGGTGAAACCTTGCCAAGCCAAAAAGGCTGAGACATAGTCTAACAAAAGGTATTGCAGTATCCGTTTTCGGTCGCTCATGGGGATTTAACGTGAAAAAAGGGATTTTGGTATGTGCATCACGGACGAATGATTTGAATCTGGCCGCTAAGACCCAGTTTGATGATGGAGGAAGGGGCGGCCGGTGTCTTTTCTTGCTGTCGAAAATTGACGACATAATCCACCCCTTTCAAAATTTCCGGACTGATTTCGCTGAAAAACCGCGGAGAAGGTTCACCGCTGACATTGGCAGAAGTCGAAACGATGGCCTTTCGAAAGCGTTCGCAGAGGCTTCGGGAAAAGGCTTCTTTGGTGAGCCGGATTCCAATGCTGCCGTCTTCGGCGAGCAAATTGGCTGCCAGGTTGCGGGCACCTGGATAAATGATGGTGAGGGGCTTTTCGGCCAGTTCCACCAGATCCCAGGCGACTTCGGGCACCTCACGAACATAGAACTGCAATTTGGCAGGATTGTCAACCAACAAGAGCATTGCCTTGCTGTCCACCCGTTTTTTGAGTTCGTACACCCGCTTGACTGCTTCTTCGTTCGTGGCATCACAACCGATGCCCCAGATGGTGTCGGTGGGATAAAGGATAAGCCCACCCCTGTAGAGGACCTCCTGTGCTTTTTTAAGTTCTTCGATCATTGCGCTTCCATATTCTGTGAACAAAGATAGAAAAAACAGTGAAGCATTTGCTGTCGCTGGTATTCAATCATTTATTCAATACCCAAAAGAATTGACGCCGTTCAAGGGTGATTTCCCAAAAAAAAGCACTATCTTTACGAGGCTTTTTTGAAAAAATAAAAGGCTTTCGGTCCGTCCAGCGCGACGCACCCACTTTACAGAGGCCGCCAATGAATACCGCCTCCCCGCTAGCGAAAGAAAGAAAATAATACATACTAATGACTAACAAATGGAATTATCTAACCCTAACATCCGAACAGACCGCCGTAAAGGAGTCCCTTGCCAAAGAGCTGGGGATCAGCCCGATATTGGCGCAGCTACTGGTTCAGAGGGGGATAGACAGCTTTGACAAAGCCAAACAATTTTTTCGCCCGCAACTAACTGATTTACACGATCCATTCCTAATGAAGGACATGGATAAGGCTGTTGCCCGACTGAACATCGCCTTGGAAACCAAAGAGCGCATTCTGGTTTATGGTGATTACGACGTGGACGGCACCACCGCTGTGGCGCTCGTTTTCAAGTTTCTGCAACAATACTCCACCAACATTGGCTATTACATTCCCGACCGATACGGGGAAGGATATGGCATCTCCCATAAAAGCATCGACTACGCCCACGATAAGAAATATACGCTGATCATCGCCTTGGACTGCGGCATCAAAGCCGTGGAAAAAATCGAGTACGCCAAGACGTTGGGCATTGAATTCATTATTTGCGACCACCATGTTCCGGACGATGAGTTGCCGGATGCCGTGGCAGTTTTGGATGCCAAACGACTTGACAATACCTATCCCTACGATCAACTTTCGGGCTGCGGTGTCGGTTTCAAGTTCATGCAGGCTTTCGCCATTCACAACGAGATCAAATTTTCCGAGCTGAAACCCTTGCTTGATTTGGTGGCCGTCTCCATCGCTTCGGACATCGTTCCCATCACCGGTGAAAACCGCATTTTAGCCTATTACGGGCTGAAGCAGCTGAACTCAAATCCATCCGTTGGTCTGAAAGGTGTCATCGACATTTGCGGGCTTACGGGCAAGGACATCACCATCAGCGACATCGTTTTCAAGATCGGTCCCCGCATCAATGCATCGGGTCGCATTCAGACGGGAAATGAATCGGTGGAACTGCTCATCACCATGGACCAAGCGGTGGCTCGCCGCAAAAGCGACGACATCAACCAATACAACCAGACCCGAAAGGACCTGGACAAGAACATGACCGAAGAGGCCAACAGCGCATTGCAAGCTTGCACCGATCTGGCAGACCGAAAAGGCATTGTGGTTTACAACGAGGAATGGCACAAAGGAGTCATCGGCATTGTGGCTTCCCGGCTCACCGAAGAATATTACCGGCCGGCCATCGTGCTGACTAGGACTGACAACATGGCGACCGGTTCAGCCCGTTCCGTACCCGGATTTGACATTTACAAAGCCATCGATCATTGCCGCGACCTGCTGGAAAACTTCGGAGGCCATACCTACGCCGCCGGCCTTTCCATGAAGGTGGAAAAGGTGGCTGAATTTACCAAGCGCTTCGAAGATTACGTGGCCGCCACCATCCTGCCGGAGCAGATGGTACCGACCATCGACATCGATGCAGAAATCTCCTTCCAAGAAATCACGCCCAAGTTTGTCCGTACCCTCAAACAATTCAATCCGTTTGGACCGGACAACAACAAGCCGATTTTTGTGACCAGCAAGGTGAGTGATTATGGTACCACTCGCCTGTTCGGTAGGGACCAGAACCACCTGAAACTCGAACTGGTGGACACTGCCTCGCAGAACATCATGAACGGTATCGCATTCTGCCAAAGCGAACACAACAACCACATCAAAAGCCGCAATCCGTTTAACATTGCGTACACCATTGAGGAAAACAATTTCAACGGTGGCAGCTACACGCAGCTTTTGATCAAGGAAATCAAGATCGAATCGGATTTTTGACGATAGATCCTGAGGGTCAGGCACATGAGTGTTTACCACGATATACTGAAACAATACTGGGGCTACGACGATTTCCGCCCGCTCCAGTTGCCCATCATTGAATCGGTTTGTGCCGGCAAGGATACGCTGGCGCTGATGCCGACCGGGGGTGGCAAATCCATCACGTTTCAAGTTCCTGCCTTGGCGATGGAAGGTATCTGCATCGTGGTCACGCCGCTTATCGCTCTGATGAAAGACCAGGTGGAAAACCTCCGCAGCCGGGACATCAAGGCGGCAGCCATCTACTCGGGCATGACCCGCGAGGAAATCATCATCACCCTGGACAATTGCGTGTACGGGGGCTTCAAGTTTCTGTACGTTTCTCCCGAAAGGCTTTCGACTGAATTGTTTATCAGCAGGTTGCAATACCTCAAGGTTTGCCTCTTGGCAGTAGACGAATCGCATTGCATTTCGCAATGGGGCTACGATTTCCGTCCCTCCTACTTGAACATTTCCGACATCCGGCAGCATTTGCCACAGACGCCCGTGCTGGCGCTCACGGCTACAGCCACGCCTACCGTCGTGAACGACATTCAGGAACGGTTGAAGTTCCCTGCACCGAATGTGTTCCTGATGAGTTTTGAGCGCAGCAACTTGGCGTACGTGGTGCGACACACCGAGGACAAGGAAAAGATGTTGCTCCAAATTATGGAGAAGACACCGGGAACCGCCGTGGTGTATGTTCGTAACCGAAAAAGCACCAAGGAGGTATCGGATTTGCTCCGAAAGAACGGCATCGCCGCCGATTTCTTCCACGCCGGCCTCACCAACGACCAGAAAGACAAACGCCAGAAAGCCTGGAAAACCGGAGCCTGCCGTGTCATCGTTTCCACCAACGCCTTCGGCATGGGCATCGACAAGGCTGAAGTCCGGGTCGTGGTTCACATGGATTTGCCCGATTCCATCGAAGCTTATTTTCAGGAAGCTGGCCGGGCTGGTCGCGACGGGCTCAAAGCCTACGCGGTACTGCTGTACCAGAAAAACGACGCGACCAAGCTGAAGAAGCGTTTATCCGACAGTTTTCCGGAAAAAGACACCATCCGAAACGTGTATGAATCGTTGGCGCATTATTACCAGATTGCCGAAGGTTCGGGCATGGGCGCCATGTTGGCCTTTGACCTCACCGATTTCTGCACCAAATTCAAATACAATTTCTTGCAAGCCTATCACGCTTTGAAGATTTTGGAGCAGGCGGGTTATCTGGAACTAACGGAGGAACTCGACAATCCTTCCAGAGTCTATTTCCTGTCAAAGCGGGAAGACTTGTATCATTTAAAGTTGGGCGACCCCATCAGCGACGAACTGCTGCAAACCCTGCTCCGCTCCTATACCGGCCTTTTTGCGGATTTCGTGCCGATTCAGGAGGAAGTTTTGGCCAAACGACTGGGTTTTACCCCCAAAGAAGTCTATGAACGACTGTTGCATTTTTCGCGTCTGGGCGTGATTCACTACATCCCCCGCAAAAAGTCACCCTACGTGATTTATCAGGTGAATCGCGAAGCCAAGGAACGGTTGATGCTGACCAAAATGGTTTATGAGGAACGGCGCGACCGGTACGAGGAACGGATTTCGGCCATGTTGAACTATGCCAACGACGATCAGGTTTGCCGAAACAGGCAGCTGTTGCTTTATTTCGGTGAAAAGGACGGAAAAAGCTGCGGTAAATGCGATGTTTGTTTGAAAAAAACGGAATCTGGGCTTTCAAACTTTGAATTTGAAAAGCTTTCCTGCAAGATTTTTGAGCTGTTGGCTGAAGGTGTCAAATCCATCGACCAACTAATTGAAGGAGGATGTTTCACTGCCGAAAAGACGTTGCAAGTGGTCCGCTTTCTAGCGGATCTGGGCAAACTGAAACTGGAAGGCAATCAGGTCAGCGATCTTGACGTTTCGCGCAGCAAGCAGCAAGGAATCTCCGATTCCGGCAAGTGATCTAGTTCATGCGCAAACCCTGCCGCAAGCAGGGGAATTTCCGTACTTAATTCCACCGGCACCACCTTGAACAACACCGAATTTGAAAAAAACGTGTATTTTTGCACCCTAACCATTCTATAAATGAGAAGCATTGTTTTGTTTTTAGTGCTAAATTTCCCCTTCCTGTTGGTTGCTCAAACAAACGAAGAAGCAGCGATGCGCAAACTGGAGAAAGAAACGGAGCAGATTCAGCGAGATAAAAAAGGGGTTTATAGCGGTGGCATGTTGTTGTTTCAGCCCGGATACACCCTAACGTCAAACGACAAGCAAGATATCAAAGCGCCAAGCTTAGCCATCGGAGGCATTTTGCGGTTGTATTTTGGAAAACAACTCACCGCTGGCATTTACGGGGGTTCACAAAAGACGACCTATCCTTCGGCCAACTCTGTTCATTCTTACTTCAATTTTGGATACGGCGGTCCATTTGTCGGGCTGACACATCTATCCGGTAAGTTCCGATATACCCTTTCCGCATTTGCTGGCATGGGTTCCATCCACAATTTGCACATCGAAAGCCAAACCGGCGAAGTGCTGACGGAAGCTTACTCCTATCAACATTCCGCCCTGGTCTATTCACCGATCTTCAGCATGGACTATGCACTGACCAAGCGTTTGTCTCTGACGTTTCAAACCCTTTGCCTCACCGGATCGTTCGATGGTGGCAGGACTTTCTACAATCCAACGATGCAATTCGGGGTTTTGTTCAGCCGATAGTCTTTTGCCTTAAAGTCCTAGTTGCTTTAACGCAGCGTAAACCAAGTAAGCCGGCCACACGATGGCTTTGAGCAAACCGAGCGCACCCATCCAAAAGCCCGTGGCATGGCCGATAAAATAAATGGCGGCACCAATCAATCCAAGTCCGTAAACGGCTCCCTGAGAAGCGTTGTTCTGCATTTCTTTCTTCATGATCCTTTTAAATTATAGTTTTTACGCATTGATGTTCAGAGAAGTGGAATCCATCCGTTATTTAAATGGATTTGATGCTCGAATCTGAACATTCAAAAGTACGCATAAAAATGAATGGTTCATATAGGAAAAACTAGCTGAAATTAGCATCTTTACGGTGCAATTTGGTTCAAAATAAAATACGTATGAAACAAGTACTAGATTTCTTAAGTCAAATCCGAGATAACAATACCAGAGAATGGTTCGAAGCGCACCGGTCGGAATATGAGGAAGCCACAGCTGTTTTCACCACTTTTGTAGAAGCGCTCATCCAAGGCATCGGTCGTTTTGACCAGACTGTAATCGGCTTAAAACCAAAGGACTGCATGTTCAGGTTCTACCGTGACATCCGTTTTTCGCCCAATAAGATGCCATTCAAAACTCATTTTGGCGCCTATATTTGTCAGCAAGGCAGGAAATCGCCTTACGCCGGCTACTATTTTCACATCGAACCCAAGGGAAGTGGTTATCTGGACGGTCACCTGCTGGCATCCGGCCTTTATGGTCCACTGCCAAACGTTTTGAAAAGCGTTCGGGAAGAGATCATGCTGAACGGAGCTTCCTTCGAAGCGGCTTATAAGGAATCTACGGGTTTTATGCTGGAAGATTCGCAAGCGCTGAAGAAGGTGCCCAGAGGATTCCCCACCGATTCACCCTGGGCTGAATACCTCAAACTGAAGAACCCTTGTCTGATGAAATCGTTCGACGATGCCTTTTTACTGAGCGACGATTTGTTGGACCAAACGTTGGAAGCCTTCAGTCGTACCGTCCACTTCAACAACTGGCTCAATAAAGCCGTCGAATACGCCTTGGATTAATGAAAGTTGCCATTATCGGAGCAGGAGTCGGGGGCATTGCCACCGCCATCAAGCTGGCCCAAAATGGGTACCAGGTGACGGTCTACGAGAAAAATGCCACCCCTGGCGGTCGTTGCGGACAATTGATCCGAGACGGGCACCGCTTTGATCTGGGGGCGACTATTTTTCTGATGCCTTCCATTTACCGCTCCGTTTTCGAATCGCTTGGACTGCATCTGGAGGATTGCATCGAATCCAAGCCCTTGCCCGTGATCTACAAATTGTATTATGGTTCTGGTCAGACGTTCGATTTTACCACCAATCCTTCCAAAATGAAGGCGCAGATGGAAAAAATCGAGTCTGGTAGTTTTCAGTACATGCAACGTTACATCAAAACCGGTTACAACCTGTTCAAAATATCGATGGACAAACTGTTGGGGCGCAATTTCTACCATCTATTCGATTTCATCAATTTTGGCAACGTCAAACTGTTGTTTCAGATCAAGACGCACATTCGACACATGACGTATGTCCGGAAGTTTTTTAAAAATCCGTTGTTGCAGGTGGCTTTCACCTTCCAGAACATATACGTGGGTCAGAATCCATTTACGGCTCCTGCCCTTTTTTCCATGTTACCTGCCGCTGAATTGAGCGAAGGTTCCCTGTATCCAATTGGCGGCATGTACACGATTGTGGAAAAACTAATTTCCGTTGCAAAGTCATTGGGGGTTGAATTTCAATACAACAAAGCGGTGATGCGCATCAACGTGGATGCGGAGGTCGCAACTGGCCTGCTTTTTGAAGATGGCAGTGAGTTGAAGGCGGACCTCATCGTGGCGAATGCCGACTTGCCCTACGTCTACAAAGAATTGCTCCCAGACCGCTTGCGATCGCTCAAAATGCAAAGCATGGGCTATTCGTGTTCAGGCATGGTTTTTCATTGGGCGCTGGACAAAGCCTACCCCCAACTGGCGCATCACAGCGTTTTCTTGGCTGGCGATTATAAGGAAAGTCTGGATAAGATTTTCAAAGACAAGACCATGGCCGAATCGCCCAGTTTCTACATCCATGCGCCGGTCAAAAACGATCCGTCTGCAGCTCCAGAAGGACAGGACACCATTTCGGTCATTGTCCCGGTGGGGCATCTGGATTCAAGAAAGCATCAGGATTGGGCAGCGCTCAAACAAACCGCGAGGGAAGGCATTCTCAAACGGTTGAAGGCGGAAGGTTTGAAAGACTTGGAAGAACACATCAAGTTCGAAGTCTGCTACTTGCCAAAAACCTGGGAAAACGTGCTGAACATTACCAAAGGTTCGGTGTTCGGGAGCATCAGTCACAGCATTCTGCAAATGGGGTATTTTCGTCCGCACAACAAACATCCTCGGTACAATAACCTTTATTTTGTCGGTGGAAGCACCCATCCGGGAAACGGTGTGCCCTTGGTACTGCTTTCATCCAAACTAACTTCGGAGCGCATTCTGAGCGATGCCAAAAAGCTTTGAGCCATGAACGAGCAGACCGCAACCTACCTCGAGCTTTTCAACGCCATCGATTTTGAGAAGATCATCGATCATCCCAACATCCTGATTGCTGCAAACTTTTGGGATACAGAGCGTTATAACGCTGCTAAGGTTTGTTACAAGGTGATGCGTCACATCGACGATCTCATCGATCATTACAAAACGGAGCATCCGGTCATTTCTGAAGCGGAACAAAAACAATTGACCCTTGATGTGGAAAGCTGGCTGGCAGGGCTGAGGGATGATTCCAAGTCCTTGGTTTCAAGCCCGGAACTCTTGGATACTTTCAAAACCTTTAAGATTCCGTTGTGGCCCATGGAAGCGTTTGCCAAATCGATGATCTACGACATCAGCCACGATGGTTTTGCCAGCCTTGAGGCTTTTCTGGAGTATGCAGAAGGCGCTTCGGTGGCCCCTGCGGCGATCTTTGTGCATTTATGCGGGCTGAATGGAGAAAACGGACAGTACAGCGCTCCCGCTTTTGACGTGCAGAAAGCAGCCAGAGCGTGTGCGGTGTTCAGCTACTTGGTCCACATCATCCGTGATTTCCAAAAAGACCAATTCAACCACCTGCCGTATTTTGCAGACGATTTGGTTGCCAAAAACGGCTTGAATCGGGTTCAGTTGGAAGCCATGGCGCACGGAGCACCCATTGAGCCTGGGTTCCGCAACATGATCCGTGAATATTTGGTGGTGGCCGACGAGTACCGCCAGAAAACAAACGACATCATCCAGGAAATCCGACCTTACCTCTGTCCTCGATCCCAACTGAGTTTGGACATCATTTTCAATCTGTACCTCATGGTGTATGAGCGGATAGATGTTTCGAATTCCAATTTCACGGCCCAAGAACTGAATCCAACCGCGGAGGAAGTAAAAAAGCGAGTTTATGAAACAATTTTGGCTTTTCAACCGTCTTATCTTTAAAAATTAAAAACCGCCATAAAACGAACCAAGGAGCAATCGCATACCTATCAAGAATTCATTGGTGTGTTGCATCGAATTCCTACCTTAAAAAAACAAATAGTGAGATGAAAAAAATCGTATTATTCTCAGTCCTTTTGATTCTATCCCTGTCCTTTACCCTCGCGCAGGGTTCCGGGAAAAACGGTAAGCTCATTTATACCTTTGGCCTCAATGACGTTCCAAACGGATGCAATCTGCCACTGATTGGTTTTGTCAATACGGCGCACGGTGACCAGAAAAGCGTTCACGTGGGGTTTATCAACACCAACGCCAGGGATTTGACCGGTGCTCAAATCGGTTTCGTCAACACGGTTGGTAGAAACATGGATGGCCTTCAGGTCGCATTCATCAATACAACAGGCGCTGATCAACGGGGACTTCAAACCGGCTTCATCAACACCATTGGAGACGATGCCCAAGGCTTTCAAGTCGGCTTTATCAATGCCATTGGCGGAAAGATGCAGGGCAGTCAGGTCGGTTTTATCAACGCTGTGGAAAAAATGGAAGGCTTTCAAGTAGGCTTCGTCAATGGTACAAAAACGATGAAAGGGTTTCAGGTGGGTTTCATCAATGGTGTGGAACGAATCCTGGGATCCCAAGTGGGATTCATCAATGGTACCCGCATCTTGACTGGGCTTCAGCTGGGTTTCATCAATAAGGTGGAAACAGTGACGCATGGGCTTCCCATCGGTTTTTTGTCTTTTGTTCGTCACGGTGGTTATCAAGCTTTAGAATTCAGTTTCAACGAAATGTATCCGTACAATGTTTCTTACAAAATCGGGATGAACAGATTTTATACCTTCCCTGTGGTTTCCTACAATCCCAAGTTGGTGGATCCATGGGCCATCGGCTTCGGCGCAGGCTCGGTCATTCCGATGAATGATGAAGTGTTTTTTAATCCGGAATTGACTTGGCAAACCTTGGTTTCCGGCGATTTCCAGCAGGTAACCAGCCTTGGACTCCAATTCGGCCATGCCTTTACGGAAAACCTGGACTTTCTGGCCGGACCTTCGGTGGTTTGGAACAGGACAACGGCCAACGACCCATTGTTTTCACTCCACAATTGGGATCTTGATGGCACCAACCGGATTCATGCCGGCTTACGTGCGGCAGTTAGGTACCGGTTTTGACGCCTTTCTAAACACCGTTTTCTGAAACGATTTTTTGGACGCATCGACTATTCCGACCGAGTTTTTAACCTTCGAAATAGCGAAGTTTTTTACTTTTTCTTAGAAAAATGATGGTAAAAACGGTTTTTTTCAAATAAAACCGTACTTTTGCACCCAATAAACGATTCAAGATGATTTCCACAATGATAAAAAGAGGTTTTGCATACTTTTATTTCTACTTTTACTTTAGCAACAGTAAGAGCGGGATTTTGTGTGCATAATCAAACAGATAAAGAAATAACAAAAGGGTCCCGCTAAGCAATTGGCGGGACCTTTTTTTATAAAAATAACTTTTCTATAAAAAACATCTACATATGAAACGAGTAGCGATCCAAGGTATTTCCGGTGCTTTTCACGATATAGCCGCCAGAAAATTTTTCGAAGGCGAAGAAATTGAAACCATCGATTGCCTGACCTTCAAGGACGTGTTTGGCAGTATTCGGAAAGGAACGGCTTCGTTTGGAATCCTAGCCATCGAAAACACCATTGCCGGCAGCTTGCTCCCCAACCATAATTTGCTACGCGAAAGTGAAACCAGCATCATCGGTGAATTCAAACTGCGTATCAGCCACTGCCTAGCCGTTCTGCCCGGGCAAAAGTTGGAAGACATTCAGGAAGTGCACTCCCACCCCATCGCGTTGATGCAATGCACCGACTTTTTGGAAGAGCACCCCGACTGGAAAGCCGTTGAAAAAGAAGATACCGCCTTGAGCGCCAAGGAAATCCAAACCAAACAAATAACAGGTCGCGCTGCCATCTGCAGCGAATATGCCGCTCAGATTTACGGACTTGACATTTTGCAAAAGGGCATTGAAACCAACAAACGCAACTTCACGCGTTTCCTGATTATTGCGGATCGTTGGGCGGCCGAACAATACACACAGCAAGCTAGCATCAACAAGGCTTCCATGGTTTTTACCACTCACCACGAAGAAGGCGCTCTGTCACAAGTGCTTTCCGTACTTTCATTTTACAAGAACAACTTGACCAAGATTCAGTCGCTGCCCATCATGGGGCACGAATGGGAATACCTGTTCTTCATCGACCTCACCTTTGTGGATTACCTCAAGTTCAAACAGAGCCTGGACGCCATCCGACCGCTGACCAGAAACCTCCGCATTTTGGGCGAATACCCCACCGGAAAACAACAACTATAAGTCAATGAAAGAGATACAACCCGCCAAACGGCTCGACAACGTCTCCGAATACTATTTTTCGAAGAAGCTCAAGGAAGTGGCCGACCTGAACGCTGCCGGCAAGAACATCATCAGCCTGGGCATCGGGAGTCCAGACTTGCCGCCTTCTATAGAAACCATTGAAGCGTTGGCCACGGATGCAGCCCGTTCCGACGCGCACGGCTATTGCACCAATGGTCTCCCCGATTTGTACAATGGTTTCGCGGCCTGGTACAAACGCTGGTTCGATGTGGAACTGGACCCCAAGACGGAAATTTTGCCGCTAATCGGCTCTAAGGAAGGCATCATGCACATTTCCATGGCGTTCCTGAATCCGGGCGACGGTGTGCTGGTCCCGAACCCTGGCTATCCGACCTACACATCGGTCAGCAATTTGGTGCAGGCTAAAATCGTAACCTACGATTTGGACTCGTCGAACGGCTGGCATCCTGATTTCGAGGCACTTGAAAAGATGGATTTGTCCAAAGTGAAGCTGATGTGGGTGAACTATCCGAACATGCCGACCGGCGGCCGCGCATCGAAGGAACTTTTTGAAAAGCTGGTGGCATTCGGTAAAAAGTACCAAATCGTGGTTTGCAACGACAACCCCTACAGCTTCATTCTGAGCACCGAATACCTGAGCATCCTGTCGGTGCCCGGTGCCAAAGACATCTGCATCGAGCTGAACTCCATGAGCAAGTCGCACAACATGCCGGGTTGGCGCATCGGCATGCTGGCCACCAATAAAACCTTCAAGGAATGGATTTCGAAAGTAAAAACGAATGTCGATTCCGGCCAATTCCGCCCCATGCTCAAAGCTGCGACAATCGCTTTACAGGCTGGTCCCGAATGGTATGCCGGCATGAACGAGGTCTATGCTTGCCGCCGGGTCATCGCCGAAGAAATTTTGTCGGTCTTGGGTTGCACCTGGGATCCCAATCAATCGGGTATGTTCCTATGGGGATGCATTCCTGAAAGTTTTACCGATGCCGGCCAAGTTGCCGACAAGGTCTTATACGAAGCCAACGTCTTCATCACGCCCGGATTCATCTTCGGCAGCAACGGAAACCGTTACATCCGGTTGTCGCTCTGTTGCACGGAGAAAAACTTGACGGAAGCGCTGGAACGCATTAAAACAATAATTTAAAACGAACATACAATGGAAAAAATGGAATTTGAATCCATCCTCCTTCCCGGCATCGATGCCAAACGCCCCTGGGTCATTGCTGGCCCATGCAGCGCGGAAACGGAAGAACAAGTCATGGCAACCGCCAAACAACTGCACGACCGCGGCATCAAGATGTATCGCGCCGGCATTTGGAAACCCCGTACGCGTCCTGGTGCCTTCGAAGGCATCGGTTCGGAAGGACTGAAATGGTTGCAACGGGTTCAGAAGGAATACGGCATGTACACTGCCACCGAAGTGGCCACGGCCAAACACGTTTCGGAGGCCATCAAATACAATGTCGATATTCTCTGGATTGGTGCGCGTACAACGGTCAATCCCTTTGCCATGCAGGAAATCGCCGATGCGTTGGAAGGCTGTGACAAACCGATTCTAATCAAGAATCCGGTGAATCCGGACCTGGAACTTTGGATCGGTGCGCTGGAACGCCTTTACAATGCGGGGATCCGCAAGCTCGGCGTGATACACCGGGGTTTTAGTTCAGCCGATAAAAAGATTTACAGAAACCTGCCACAATGGCACATTCCCATCGAGATGCGCCGTCGTTTCCCCAATTTGCCGATTATTTGCGACCCCAGCCACATCGGCGGAAAGCGTGAACTGATAGCACCGCTGTCGCAACAAGCCATGGACTTGAACTACGACGGCCTCATCATCGAATCGCACTGCGATCCCGACTGCGCTTGGAGCGACAAGGAACAGCAAGTGACGCCGGCTATTTTGGATTACATCCTGAACATGCTGGTACTGCGCGAAGGGGAAACGCAAACCACGGAAAGCCTGAGCGAACTGCGCAAGCAGATTGACGAACTGGACGACCATCTGGTGGAACTACTTTCCAAGCGCATGCGTGTTTCCCGCGAAATCGGAACGTTCAAGAAGGAGCACAACATGCAGGTGCTGCAGGCTTCGCGTTACAGCGCCATTCTGGAAGGGCGCATCAAGCAGGCTGAAAAATTCGGCATCGATGGGGATTGCATGCAGAAAATCCTCGAAGCGATTCATGAGGAGTCAGTTAGACAACAAATCGAAATCATCAATGGTTGAGCGCAAATGAATTTGCACTCAACCCATCGGGTTATCAAACATTTTAGAATATGAAAATACTAATCATCGGAGCTGGGAAAATGGGCCGCTTTTTTGCGGATGCATTGAGTTTCCATCACGAGGTCTGCCTTTTTGACACGGATCCCAAGCAATTGCGGTTCGTTTACAACGCCATTCGTACGACGGATTTGGAGGAAGTTCGTGCATTCGAACCGGAACTGCTTATCAACGCCGTAACCATTAAATACACGATTGAGGCATTCCAAATGGTAATGCCTTACTTGCCGGCCTCCTGCATTCTTTCCGACATCGCCTCCGTCAAAGTAGGCTTGAAAGAGTTTTATGCCGAATGTGGTTTTCGCTTTGTTTCGACCCATCCGATGTTTGGCCCGACTTTTGCAAGTCTAAGTGATCTGAGCACCCAAAGTGCCATCATCATCAAGGAATCGGATTTTTTGGGGAAAGCGTTCTTCAAAGATGTCTACAACTCGCTGCATCTGAAGATTTTCGAATACACGTTCGAGAAGCACGATCAGACCACAGCATATTCATTGTCCATTCCTTTTGCGTCCACCCTGGTATTCGGTTCGGTGATGCGTCACCAAGAAGCGCCAGGCACGACTTTCAAAAAACACATGGCTATTGCTCAAGGGCTTATGTCCGAAGACGATTACCTGTTGCAAGAAATTTTATTCAATCCGTTTGCGCCCGAGCAGATTGAAAAAATCATGGGCAAACTAAATTTGTTGCACGACATCGTTAAAGAGAAAGACGCGGTGAAAATGCAAGCATTTTTAAAATCTGTACGTAAAAATTTAGAATAATTACTTAAACAACTGACTTTTATGAGTTTATTAGACAATATGAAGTGGCGTTACGCCACTAAAAAATACGATTCAACCAAAAAAGTGTCACAAGAGCATGTTGATAAAATTGTGGAAGCCATTCGACTGACGCCCACCTCTTCCGGTTTGCAGCAATTCCGACTGATCGTTATCTCCAACCAAGCGTTGAAAGACAAAATCGTGCCCATTGCTTCCGGCCAACAAATCGTAGCCGACTGCTCCCACCTCCTGGTTTTTGCCGCCTAGGACCGTTATACCGAGGAACGCATCGTTTCGATGTACGACTACATCACCACCGAACGCAACCTGCCTGCCGACCAATTCAGCGGCTATATCGAACGGCTCAAAGCTGGTTACTTGCCCCAGTCGGCCGAACACAATTTCGCCCACACGGCCCGTCAGGCTTACATCGGACTGGGTTTGGCTCTAGCTCAGGCAGCAGAACTGAAAGTGGACAGCACCCCGATGGAAGGTTTCAACAATGCAAAACTGGATGAACTGCTGGACCTTGAATCGAAAGGTTTGAGAAGTGTGCTCCTCATGCCTTTGGGCTACCGCGATGCGGAAGGCGACTGGTTGGTGAACATGAAGAAAGTTCGGAAACCCTTGGATGAATTTGTGACGGAAATCAACTAATATTCCCCCAATTATTAAATAGCCCGCAAAATCCAGGTTTTGCGGGCTATTTTGTGTTTTAAGGTCAATCCTAGGTTGAACATCCATTCAATACAGATAGCCAATAAACTATAAAAGAACGGTAATAAAGGACTATAACTTTCTTGATTTCTGCAGTTACTTTGCATGAATTTATTTCTTGAATTTTTCATTAATTTGGGGTTCAGAATTTTATGCGTATCATACCAATGAAAAGGCACTATTTATTACTCATTCTTCTTGTCGTTGTTACCTTTGAATTAGTGGCTCAAGACCCTGTAGCATTATCTTTCAGCTCGGAAACAATCCTCGACAGCGTACGGATTGACAATATAAATAACGCAACATCCATCGTTCTGAAAGAAAACCTGAGTATTCTCTTGCAATTGGACGCTCCTACCCCTATTGAAAATATGGAAGTGGTTGACGAACAACTTGTTTACCAAAATCCATTCTCGGAGCAGTTGATTCTAAATTTTCATACAACGAATCAAACGACTATCAATTTGAGCGTTTTCGATTTGTCAGGCATGGTGGTATCACAAAGGAGCCAAAACATTGATTCCGGTTCGCATCGGTTTACTTTCAAGCCAACTAAATCAGGCGTTTTCATCTTGAAAGTAACGGATGAATCGAAGACTTACAATGCAAAAATCATTTGTACAACGACGTCTTCCGATGGACCACACCTAGAATATGCAGGAGTATCAAGTCCGCTTTCAACCAAACGAAGCCTCCTAAAATCACAAAAGACAACTACTCCAAATGATTTCGCAGTTGCTAAAGACAATATGCTCCGATTTACCGGGTACTCCAATGCCAAAACGAATACCTTTTATGATTTTGTCAGTACCGATAAAACGTACACTTTTGAATTCCCAACGGTTTCAACGGGTGTGTATTTGAACATCGATGATTCTCTTTTGAATGGATTAGACACGATTCGTTGCTTTGCTTCGCGTACGGACTATGGTTTTGCTTACGATTTGAATGGAATGAATCGCTTCAGCAAAGACAGTTTAACCTTAAAGCCAGTGACGTATGGTGGAAATAAAACTCCTGCCTATTCTTGGCAAATCAATAAGAGTTCTGTTTGCTCCATTAAAACTTCGTTCTATTCTACAGGAATTTTACATCTTAGCAAAACGACTAGGGATACCGCGATCATCACCTTAAATGATGAAGCAAACAATCTTAGCAAAAACTTCGTGTTGATTGTATGTCCGCCAGATTTCTCTGAAGCGAAACGAATTGTCATGGGCACTGTAGAAGATGCCAATTTAAGTGAAATGTCTGGGATCGTAGCCAGCGTTAAAAATCCCGGGTGTTTTTGGGTACATAACGATAGTGGTGACGATGCTCGGGTTTTTCTTATAAATTCCACGGGGAAACTTATCGCCACCGTTTATCTGGATAGAATAAAAAATCGGGATTGGGAAGATCTAACGATTGGGCCTGGGCCGGTTGATGGTGAGACATATCTCTATGTGGGCGATTTTGGGGATAATAACGCAGTCAATATTTTGAAATACATCTACCGATTCAAAGAGCCCATTCTAAATACTCAAGTCTTTCCACAATACGCGACGCTGGAGCGCAATACCATCGACGTGATAACGTACCAATATTTCGATGGGAATCGGGATGCCGAAACGTTGATGATCGACCCACTAACAAAGGACTTGTATGTTGTAACCAAACGGGAAACTTCTGTCTATATTTATGCTTTTCCTTACCCCCAGTCTATAACAGAAACATTCTTAATAAAGAAAGCACTCATAACCCTGCCTTTCCGGATGACTTGCGGAGGTGATATTTCTGCAGACGGAAAAGAAATCTTAATTAAGAACTTAACGAATGTCTATTATTGGAAACGGGAAGAAGGAGAATCCGTTATTGGCGCATTATCTCGAAAAGGTACGCTATTGCCCTATATTGAAGAACCGCAGGGTGAAGCTATTGGATGGCTTAGAGACGGAACGGGATATGTAACTATCAGCGAAATCAATAACGGTGTTAAGCCCGTAATGTATTTGTATAAACGAAGAAATTAAAAGTTCATGAAAATGAGAATGCCTTTCAAGCTTTTTATTGTTGCAACTTTTGGCCTTTTTCTGTTTAAAGGTAATGCTCAAACAGTAAAAGATAAGGACTATGTGAAAGATGCGAAACATAAAGTGATCTATTACCAGAAGGACCGATTTGCTGGCTGGCCTGCAAACAATGGCGCATTTATTTTTAATACGGATGAAATCGTGACTGGTTTTATTGAAGGAAAATATGAGTTGAAAGATGGACACAATATTGGCGAAAATTACCATAGTTGGTTAGCAAGAAGTAAAGACGGAGGCGAAACATGGTCCACCTTTGACCCAAAGGGTTTTGTTGGAGATTTTGGAGATGAACCGACCTTGTTGAAATTGAATACGTCCATGGACTTCAAAAAACCAAAATTCTTAATGAGAATGGTAGGTACAAGTTATCATGGAGCAAACGATCCAAGATCCCATTTTTTTTATAGTTACAATGCCGGAAAAACATGGAAAGGACCCTTTGGTTTTGGAGACATCACCAACTTTCCGGAGCTAAAGAAATACGAGTTGAACGAGTTGACTCCTCGAACGGATTATATCATTGAAGGGAAGCATGAATGTACCCTGTTTATGTCCGCTCGATTGAAAGGCATCGATTTTAGTGATCGGCTATTTTGCATAAAAACCAATGATGGCGGCAAAACATTCGATTTTCTTGGATGGCTTGTTCAGCCTTATGATAGTAGTAAAAACGATACCACCAAGGTGAAGCTTTTCAAGAATGAAGAAAGAAATCCGTATGCTACACAATGTCGAGCAGTCATGTCCAATTCAATAAAACTTTCTAATGGAAAGTATTTTAGTGTTGTCAGACGCAAATTTGAAGTCAAAGGTGGATCGGATCGAAATTGGATTGATGCTTACCTTTCGGACACGAAAGGGAAAACATGGAAATTTCAATCGAAGGTCGCAAACACTGGTTTAAAGAATGGTAATCCTGCCGCAACCGTTCTGACGGATGATGGTAGGATTTGTGTGGTTTATGGATGTAGGATTGATGGAACAATCGAAGTTGTTTATAGCAATGACGAAGGAGAATCATGGACTAAACCTCAACTCATTATGGATGGTTTTTGGTCTGAAGATATGGAGCTTAACGATTTAGGGTATCCACGTTTATTAAAACGAGCGGATGGAAAACTAATTGCCATATATTATTTCTCAACAAAAGAACAATTACATCATTTGCGAGCGACCATCTGGCAGCCCTAACATTAACCGTACGAATTAAATTACAAAATCGAATACCATCATGAACAGAAGAAATTTTCTTTCTACGTCGGTCGTTGCTGCGGCAGGGGCCCTTTTGAGTTCTATACCAGGCGTTTCCGAAGCGATCAATGCAAAATCCAAAGGAACTGTTTTACCGAAAAAGAGAAGAATCGCATTAATAGGAACAGGCTCTCGAGGAACTTCCATGTGGGGCAAAGATGTTATTGAGGAATATCGCGATTATGTGGACTATGTTGGCTTGTGCGATCTTAACCCTGGAAGATTGGAAGCAGCCAAGGTCTATATGGGTGCATCCTGTAAAACCTATTTGGATTTTGAGACCATGATGCAAGAAACCAAACCCGACGTGTTAATTGTCACTGTGAACGATTATTTGCACGACCAATACATCATTCGTGGACTTGAATTGGGCTGTGATGTGATTACCGAGAAACCCATGACAACCGATGAAGTGAAGTGTCAGGCCATTCTGGACGCTCAAAAACGAACGGGCAAGAAAGTAATCGTAACATTCAATTATCGGTATTCACCACACAGGGCTAAAATTTGGGAATTGATTCAGAATGGAGAAATTGGAGCTATTACATCGGTCGATTTTAATTGGTACCTCGACACCAGACATGGAGCTGACTATTTTCGTCGCTGGCATCGTAAACGCGAATTTGGTGGTTCCTTGTGGGTACATAAGGCAACACATCATTTTGATTTGCTAGGCTGGTGGCTCGATTCTGAACCAGAAGAGGTTTTTGCGTATGGCAGTCTCGAATTTTATGGCAAAAATGGCAAACAACGTGGCACCAACTGTCGAACATGCAGCCACAAAGATACGTGTGAATTTTATTGGGATGTAAACAAAAATGATTTCTATAAAATGCTTTATACGGACAATGAGCAGTATGACGGTTATTTGCGTGATGGATGTGTTTTTAAAGAAGACATCAATATTTATGATAAAATGTGTGCATCCATTAAATATGCCAATGGTGTACAAGTGGCCTATTCACTGGTAACGTATGCCCCTTACGAGGGTTATCGCATTGCTTTTAACGGTACAAAAGGTCGAATTGATGCATGGATTCAGGAAAGCAATCCTGTCTTTGAAGCTGGTTATGATGAGATAATGATCACTCGCAACTTTGGTAAACGTGATTTTGTGCGCATTGCTCAAGGTAAAGGTCATGGCGGTGGCGATAAAATCTTACTCTATCGCATTTTTAAAGAGGTGCAGGAGGATCCTTTTAAGCAATCCGCTGGTATTCGTGATGGTGCCTTTTCAATACTAACTGGAATTGCGGCACGTAAAAGTTGCGATTCGGGCCTACCAATTAAAATTGCTGATTTAACCGAACTAAAGCCACTAGCAAAGAAACTGTGATTGCTGAAACTGTAGTTGGAGTCTTTCTCAAAATTGCATTTCTTATACTTTAATTTCAATAAGTAAAAAATTGGTGTATCAATATACTATAATTAATCAGTAATAAACTTGTGGTATTGCAATAATAATGATATTATTTTTGCAATTAAAAAGAAGAAAGAAACCATGAGGGTCATAAGTTTATATCAACCAAAAGAACTTGTTTTTGGGAATAACTGTTTTGAGATCTTCTTGAATTATTTTAATCAATTGCCCTACAAGCGGGTGCTTGTAGTAGCAGATTCTCATGTAAAACAATTTGTTGACAAGCTTGTGAACGCACTTGAAAATGCGGACAAAAAAGTCTTTGTTATCGATTTCATTAAAAGTGAGCCAACCTTAACAGTGTTTGAGTTGGTAAAGAAAATGGCAGAAGAGCATGAGATCGATTCTGTTATTGGATTGGGAGGTGGAAGCGTGCTGGATGTTGCCAAATTAGTAGCGGCTTTATGTTATATCGATACACCGATTCGTGATTTTTTTGATTTTCGTTCCATAAGCAGTCGCATGTTATTTCTGGCTTGCTTGCCGACTACAGCAGGAACTGGTAGTGAGGTTTCACCCAATGCCATCTTATTGGATGAAAAAGACCATTTGAAGAAGGGAATTGTAAGTTCCTATTTAATACCGGACGTCACGTATATTGACCCTGTTTTGACGTATACTGTACCACCTGCTGTTACTGCAGCAACAGGATTGGATGCATTGGTTCACTGTATAGAAGCATTTGCCAATAAAAATGCACACCCAATCATTGATTTGTATGCGCTGCAAGGCATTCAGTTGATATATCAGAATTTGGAACGTGCTTATCTAAATGGTGACGATGCAGTCGCGCGAGCAAATGTAGCTTTGGGAAGTATGTATGGTGGCTTATGTTTGGGACCTGTTAATACGGCTGCGGTTCATGCTTTGGCTTATCCGCTTGGGAGCATGTTTAAAATAGCACATGGTGTGGCCAACGCCATGATTCTGCCTCTTGTTTTAAGGACCAATATGGGCGCTGGTGCCGAAAGATATGCCACCATCGCAAAAGCCATTGGGTGTGAATCAAAACAATCAGCCATTGAAATGGCGGCTGATGGCATCCTGAAGATCGAAGAATTGTGCAAAAGAGTGCATATTCCCGAAAAACTAACTGCATACCATGTTTCCAAAGAGGATGTGCCCAAAATGACTGATTCAGCCATGTCCATTCATCGTTTGATGAAAAACAATCTACAGGAATTGACACGGGAAGAAATAATGACCATTTATTATAAACTTCTTTAAAAACATCAACCGATGCCCAACATGTTTGTCCTAGCAGATGATTTGACTGGTGCAGCCGAGGTTGCCGGAATCGCCTATACAGCAGGCTTGTCCGTTCGCATCATTTTTGATATTAGGGAATTGGAGTCGGTAACAGAAGACATGGTCGTTGTGGATTCGAATACTAGAAGCTATTCTCCAGTTGATGCCTATAATAAAATCGCTGCGATCATTGACCAAATCAATATGGATGATTACAACTTCTTTTTCAAAAAGATTGATTCGGTACTAAGAGGTCGAATTTTACCAGAAATCAATGCTCTATTCTCCAAAACAAAATTTGAATCGGCAGTTTTAATTCCAGCAAATCCATCCAGAAATAGAGTTATTCAGGATGGTAAATACTATGTTGACAGCACGTTGCTTCACGAAACGAATTTTTATTCAGATCCTGAATATCCAAGAAAAGTAAGTGATGTCGAGAGCTTGCTGGAAGATGGAGACAACGTGATTGTACCTAAATGGAGAACCCAAAACCTTGTAGCAGGGAACATTTACATTCCTGATATTGTTTCGATGCAAGACATTATTATTGCTAATAATCGGATAAAAAACGATAAAGTCCTTTTATTAGGCGGGGTTGATTTCTTCAAAGTGCTGTTGTCCAAACAATTAGGTAGCCATTCGGTGTTGTATGGTTCTCAAAAACAGCTCTTCATTTTAGGAAGCTATTCCAGCAACAGAGGCAGCACCCTAGATTCGCTGCGAAAAAAAGGATTTACGGTTTTTCAATTACCCGAGAATGCCATTTCAAAAAATCAATACTTGGATAAATGGGAAAGACAAATTTTCAAATCGCTGGTTCACGAAACCAAATTAGTAATTGCTGCACCAGAAAAGAAAATTGATCTTCCCGGATCCTCTCAGAAAATAACGTTGTTATTAAGTGCTTTAACCGGAAGAATAGTCAATCTTTTACCAGGTAAATATCACATCTACATCGAGGGCGGAGAAACGGCATCTTCTATTTGTAAGGAGCTGAATGTAAAAGGATTAAAAGTTTCTGAATGTATTGATGACGGGATTATTACGCTTAAAGACGATCACAACAAACATTTGTTCACTATAAAACCAGGCAGTTATAATTGGCCAGCACTTTTGATGAATAACATTTAAAAACTAGAAAGAATGAGTACCAGTCTTTTGTTGATTGTTCAAAGCAATGCTTTTCGGGGATTGCATTTTATCGACTATTCCATTATCTTGATCTCCTTGTTGGTTTCTCTGTATGTGGGGTTTCATTTTGCGAAAGGGCAAAAATCCACTAAGAAGTATTTTGCTGCTGATGGAAAAATCCCTGCTTGGGCCATTGGTATGTCGATTTTAGCCACCCTTGTGAGTAGTATTACTTTTTTGGCATATCCAGGCGAAGGCTTCTCCAGTAACTGGATTCTCCTTATTCAAGGATTCATGGTGCCCTTGGTTTTGGTCGTTATCATTTGGGGTATAGTGCCCCTTTATCGGAATATCATTGGAATTAGCGCTTATGAATACTTTGAAAGACGGTTTGGCCGTTTTGCCCGAATTTATGCATCGTTGGGTTTTATTCTGGCACACTTTTCGAAAATGGGAACCGTGTTTTACCTGTTGGCTATGGCTATTTCCAGTTTTCTTGGAGTTGATACCATCACCTTAATCTGGATACTTGGAGCATTAATTATCATATTGACCTTGGTGGGTGGTATGGAGGCCATTATTTGGCTTGATGTGATTCAAGGGTTCTTATTGATTATTGGAGGGATCATTTCATTGGTCATTTTGATTTATTCTACTAAAGGCGGACTTGTGGGTATTTGGGAAACCGCAGACGCAGCAGGACGCATTGGCTTTGGTCCGTTCGATTTTGATTTTGTCAATCTAACATTTTGGGTCATGGCCATTAATGGTGTTTTTTACGCCATCCAAAAATATGGAACGGATCAAACAATTGTACAACGGTATTTAACTGCCAAAACAAATAAAGAAGCAATAAAAGCTTCGTTGCTTGGGATTCTCCTTACGGTTCCACTTTGGGCATTGTTCATGTTTATTGGCACAGCATTATTTTCATTTTATAAAACGAGTTCTGGATTGGCATTGCCAGATGATATTCGGCCCGATGGTGTTTTCATGTTTTTCATTATGAATGAACTTCCAATAGGTATTACCGGACTTGTCATATCTGCATTGATTGCAGCGGCCATTTCCAGCCTCGACGCCGATCTAAACTGCCTTTCTGCGGTTTTAACGGAAGACTTCTATGCCAAAATAAAGAAGAGTCCCACCGATAAACAAAAACTGCGTTTTGGGAAAAAAATGGTTGTAGTTTCGGGGATTCTTTCCATCTTGGTGGCATCCATCTATGTAAAAATAGGTGGAGAAGGTGCATTAGGCATCATTTTCAATCTATATGCCATTTTCTCGGGAGGTATAGCGGGTATGTTTTTGTTGGGCGTTTTTTCCAGACGAGCCAATAAGAAAGGGCTCTATGTTGGAATCGCAGCTTGTGTGCTTTTTACTGCTTATGCTGTTTTAACTTCCACCAAAGTAGGTGATCATTTGCTCCTGGATCTTGGAAAATGGAATTACATGCATCATAAATACATGTTGGGCGTTTATAGTCACATCGTTTTGATTGTTGTTGGTTATATCGCCAGTTTATTTTTTAAGAAGCAAGAGAATATTGAGCATCTGACGTATTATGACTGGACAAGAGAGAAGATAAATGCCAGACAAAATGAGCTGAAAATAAAGGCGTCATGAACAAAAAAATAATTGCCATAAGTGCTGGTGATCCGTCTGGGATTGGGCCGGAAATCTGCGTCAAAGCATTAAATAATTCGATGATCTACGATTTGTGCCATCCATTGATTGTTTGTGATTCGGTATGTATAAAATGGGCCATTGATTTTTGTGGATTGGATTTAAAAATAAACCTCATTGATAGTCCAGAAAAAGGGAAATACACATTTGGCACGATTGACATTCTTGAAATGTCAAACATCGATGTACCAAATTTTTCGTATGGCATGGTAGGTGCCAACACTGGTAAAGCCTCGTTTGAGTACGTGCTGAAAGTTATTGAATTGGCTATGCTAAATAAAGTACACGCCACCGTTACTGGTCCAATAAACAAAGAAGCAATACGGTTGGCAGGATTCAACTTTGCAGGGCATACTGAAATTTATGCACATTTCACAGGGACTACAAAATATGCCATGATGTTGGCCGATAAACACTTCAGGGTCATTCATGTGAATACTCACAAATCGATGCTCGATTCTATTAAGTCAATTACAGTGGAACGCGTTTTAGAAACTATATTGTTAGCCCAAAAGGCATTGCAAAACATGGGTATTGAACAACCCCGGATCGCTGTTAATGGATTGAATCCACATGCAGGAGAAAACGGATTGTTCGGAACAGAAGAAATTGAGTTTATCTTGCCAGCAATTAACGAAGCTCAGAAGTTGGGAATACATGCAGATGGACCCCATGCACCCGACACTGTTTTCCCAAAAATGCAAGGTGGGCAGTACGATTGCGTCATCTGTATGTATCACGATCAAGGTCATATTCCTACAAAATTGATTGGTTTTCAATACAATTATCTCCTTAACAAATGGGAAAACATGTCGGGTGTAAACATTACACTTGGTTTGCCAATTATTCGAGTGTCTGTAGATCATGGAACGGCATTTGATAAAGCTGGAAAAGGAGAAGCAAATCCGGAAAGTATGATTCAGGCCATAACGTATGCAACAACGTTCGCAAACCAAAAATTCAATGAATAGGACACTTAACTTAGATTATTTGACTGGAGTAATCGTTCCGATGGTAACCCCAGTAACAAAGAATGGCTTGATTGACAGACTTCATGCAAAGAAATTGATCAATTTTCTTTTGGATCATGGAGCCATCCCTTTTATCATGGGAACAACCGGCGAAGCGACCTCCCTCTCCATCAAAGAAAGAGCGGTTTTTGTAAAAATATTGATTGAGAACCAACGAGAAAACCAACCTCTAATTGTCGGTGTAATTGGATTAAGTCATGAAGAAACCATTACAGAAGCGAACAAATACCTTTCGTGGGGTATCGATGCCGTGGTCATAACGTTGGCAAACTATTTTCAGCTCACGGAGGAGCAAATGTTTCAATATTTTTTCAGTTTGTCTGAATCGATTCATGGAAACATGATCTTATACAATATTCCAAAGACCGTGCACATGTCCATTCCACTGGATGTGATTGACAGGTTAAGCAGGATAAATAGTATCATTGGGGTAAAAGATTCTGAGATGAATGAAGAACGATTGGAAAAATCGTTGGCGTTATGGAAAGATCGAGCTGATTTCAAACATTTTGTCGGTGTGAATTCCTTAATGGCTAAAGGTCTGCAACTTGGAACGGATGGCCTAGTCCCGAGCACCGGAAATTTTCAACCTGAACTATACATGAAGCTTTTCGAAGCGGGCAAGGAAGGAAGAATGAACGATGCTCTGTTGATTCAGGAAGTCTCAAATAAACTTTCTAAAATCTATCAAGAGGGTAAAACACTAGGTGAATCCATCGCAGCGCTGAAAGTTCTATTATCGGAAATGAATTTGTGTCAACCTTGGATGCTTTCACCTTTGACACAACTATCGGAAATCGAGGCCAATGAAATTTTAAAGAAATTTAAAGATCTTACCTTTTAAATCAATAACCAAGATGAACAACAATAGGCACTTCGGACGATTCATTAACGTAATATTGGTTGGATGTTTATGTACTTTTTTCAACCATCGTGCAGTTGGACAGTCAGGTACTGCAGAAGAACCGGTACGTTTTATTGGAAAATTAGAAGTCGATTTTTCGCGTCCCGATGGGAAATTACCTCCAGTTGTGGGTGCGCAAAGTTTTCAGGTACTTCGGTCTGTCAGAAATGATAAAGCCTTAGGAGATGGTTTGGGTTATACGTTTCATCACCATCCAATGCTTACGTATTGGAAAAACAACTTCTACGTGCTTTGCAATGCCTGTCCGGTGCATGAAGAGCGTGGATTGACCGAAATCTTGTTGATGAAGTCGAATAATGGCGCAGATTGGTCTAAGCCGGAAATAATCTTTCCACACGTGATGTACAAGAATGAACCCACTTTCTGCAATCATCGCATGGGATTTTACATCGCACCAAGTGGGAGATTGTACGCATCCACAGCCTATTTTCCACAATCGGAGATGCCTCCTCAAAAAGGCAGCGAAGATACTTCGAAAAAGTATTTTGGGGTTGTTTTAAGGGAAATACTAGCGGATGGAAATTATGGCCCGATTTACTTTGTTGCCCAAAACAATAGTTTGTATCAAAAAGAAGCATTCCCCTTTCCATACTATCTCTCCGCTTCAGACAAAGGTTTTATCGCCGATTGCGAATCACTTCGGGCCGATAAACTGATCACTTTACATTGGTGGGAACAAATTCGCCCGGAAGATTTTAATTTTCCAGAAACCTTAGTAAACCAAATCAAGAACGGAAATCGAAAATTTGCAAAAGCGATTAGTTATTATCACAGGAATGACAGCACCGTTGTTGCCCTTTGGAAGGACAGCAAATCGGCATTGTCGTTTGATGGAGGAACGTCATGGACCAATGTCAGCAATTTAAAAACGTTTAGTGGTGGTTATGCAAAAGTATGGGGACAACGTACCAAAGATGGCAAGTTTGCGGCAAGTTGGCGACCTATCGGTGAAGGCAGTTGGGGAAGGTACCCGATGTTGTGGGCAACCAGCAACGATGGCATCGAATTTGACGGAGCAATGCATGTCAATGATGAGGTAACCCTCCGATACGAGGGGGGATCAAAAGACATTGGTCCCTGCAATTACCAAATTGGTGTGTATGAGGGCGGTGCTAACATTCCGGGAAAGGATGTTTGGGTGGTCTATTCGATGAGTAAAGAAGATATATGGATCAGTCGAATACCCGTTCCCATTGTTGCAAAAGACAATCAGAATCTCAATGAGACTTTCGACAAAACCAACTCCATTTCGGACTTGCAGGGTTGGAACATCTATAGTCCACAATGGGCACCGGTCGAGGTTTTGGCAGGCGATGCAAACGGAAATAAATGCATGGTTTTTAAAGATAAGGATCCTTATGATTATGCCAAAGCCTTCAAAGTATTCAATGAAAGTAGTGATCTATTAAAAATTGGTTTCAGACTTCTGGCCAAACAAATCAATCATGGTCGATTTGAAATTGAAATTGGAAATACCGAGAACCTTGCGCCCATAAAATTAATGTTGACGCCAGAAGGCAAATTACAAGTTTCAGATTGGCAAGGTATTGAAAACGTCAGTGAATATGCCAAGAATAAATGGATGAACGTGGAGTTACGAATTGACATTCGAGCAAATACATTCAATTTGAGTGTTGATGGCAAGGAATCATCAAAATTTACGTTCAATAGTAGAAAAATAAAATCGTTGGATCGAATTACTTTTAGGTCTGGAATAAATCGGGGGATTTCCATCAATCCCATAGACCCTGAAACGGATTTGCCTCTAAAAAACGAAGCAATCTATTATCTTGATGATGTCATGGTTCAAAAAATGAATTAAAAACGGTCAAACAAACGCACTATGAATACTACTTATTTTGTAAAAAAGTGGAGTCGCCTTTTTTTAATTCATGGTGCTTTACTCACTAGTCTCTCCCCCATCGTTGCTCAAAAGGAAGCCGTTGAATTCGTTGGAATTCCCAAAGGAAGTTTTGTAATGGGAGCCGATTTAGATCCTTCGTACATTGTAGCAGACAAATCAAAAGGTTGGCGAAGTATTTTTATTCAAGACGAGTTTCCAACCCGTAAGGTTTTAATTACTAAGGACTTTGCAATTTCAAAATTTGAAATAACCAATAGACAATACGAACAATTCGACCCCAACCATAAAAAACTAAGAGGGAATTTCATGGATATTTCGACGCAAGACCAAGAGGCGGTTGTCAATGTCAGTTGGGAAAATGCGGTTGAATATACAAAATGGTTGAGTCTGCATGATGCTAAATTTGACTACAGACTGCCCACCGAGGCTGAATGGGAATACGTTGCTCGCGCGGGTACCCGAACCGCGTTCAATACTGGTGAAACGATGGATATTTACGAAAATAATCCGTTCACCAAAGAACAAATGCAGCGGATGAATTACCAATGGCCCTATCCATTCACATGGTCGAATGGTTGTCGGAATTGGGTAACTTGGAAAACGGAGGATTGTATTGGTATTGATGATGTTTACCCGAGCAAAACTCAAATTAAGAAAGTAGATCTTACGGTTGGGCTATCGACACCCAACAAATTTGGAGTTTATGACATGCAGGGTGGTGTGGAAGAATGGGTTCAGGATTGGTACGGTTTTTACAACAAAAAGGAGATCAAAGATCCCATTGGACCTGTAACTGGTGATTTTAAAGTGACCAGGGGCGGTAGCCACAACAATCATGTGCAATATGCTCGTCCAGCAAATCGAATGAGTTCAGCTATAAATGACAGTCACTATCTTTTAGGCTTTAGGGTTGTACGGATACCCAAAAACCAAAAATTAAAATCGACCTACCCAGAAGCGCCAAAGAGGAATTGGGCAATCAATGTATCCCAAATGAACTATCAATGGAGTCAAGACCAGGTTGAACCACTCTTTTCGATGGTTTCATTGTACGATTTGATTCCAAAATTAGTGGATGGCTCTCATTATGGATCAGATGCACAATTGAGGCAATTTGGTTTCGATCCACAAAAAAAAGAACCTTTACTTTCTGGTCCGCTTTACACGCACAATCACTCTGCCACAGTCGCTTGGTGTGTAAATGGCGATATACTAGTTTCGTGGTTTAGCGGCGAAAGTGAAATGGGTCCAGAACTGACACTTGTAGCATCGCGTGGAAAACGGAACAAGGATGGTACGTTAGCATGGACGTATCCATCCGATTTTCTAAAAGCCGCCGACAGAAACATGCACAGCTCCAACATCATTACGGATCATAAAGGTGTGTTGCATCAAATGGCAAGTATTGGTGCTGCAGGACGCTGGGATAAATTGGCCCTTGGCTATAGAAGCAGCATCGATAATGGAGCGACTTGGACACCTGTACGAATGATTCTAGAACTGGATCATGGTTTTACGGATGGGGCTTCCATGCAGGGAAATATGCTTCAAACATCAAACGGTGATCTGATTTTTGTAACAGATGATGCTGGTGATAAGACATCAAACACTGGAAGCTTGGTGGTGAGCAGTGATGGTGGAAAAACATGGAATCGACGAGGACATTCCAGTACGACCCCTGACTTGCAGCGAATTGCAGGCTTACATTCGACCGTTGTGGAAGTGGCAGATTTGAATGGCGATAACCAAACGGATTTATTGGCAATTGCACGCGATAATGGATCATATTACAGCGGGAAAGCACCACAAAGCATTTCTTTGGATGGAGGAAACACATGGGTTCGTGAACCTTCCGTTTTTCCATCGATAAAAGGGGAGCAACGATTGTGTTTGTTGCGTTTGGCATACTCGAAAGAGCTTCCCGAATTTCCGGGCAAAAAACCAATTTTGTTTATAGGTTTCTCCAATACAGGCATTCAGGCAAAAAATGCAGAGGGCAAATTGGATACCATCGAAGGACTTTTTGCAGCACTTTCATTTGATGAAGGCAAAACATGGCCAACGGAATACAGACGTGTGGTGAGTGATGTTAAAGGTACTGAAGTAAAAGATATTGAAGTTGCCCCGTGGCAAAAGAAAAATTCAATTTCCAAGGTGAAAGGCATCGGAATAGGCTATATGTCCGTTACGCAAAGCCCTGATGGATTGATCTATTTATCAGACGGAAAGCTTGTTTACAGCTTTAATCTGGCTTGGATCATGGATGGAAGTAACATCTAACGAATGAGAAAGCAACTACTATTTTCTGCATTATTAAGTGTCTTGACCGTAATGAGTTACGGCCAAACGGACAGTGCCGATTTTACAGTTGCACATTGGAGTTTTGATGAGAAAGAGACCAACAATCAAACCAAAGAAAAAATATCACAAAAGAAGTATTTTTTTGAAGGCTATTTCGAAGCAGTTAGCGGAATTAAAAACACGAGTTGGAAACTGGATGGTTACACATCGGTTTTAAAGGGTGAGGTCCTTCAACTCAATGAGCCATTAAATGCATTTACGGTGGAAGGTTGGATTGCGCTACAATCCTACCCTTGGAACTGGAGTGCTTTGATCAATCAGGGGCAACAAATTCAGTCATCAAAATCAATCAATGATTCGATTTCGTACGATTTTTTCTTTGGCATCAATGCTTTTGGCCAATTGGGATTTAGGTTGAAATTGAACGGGCAACTATACAGTTGTGTCTCCTCTCAAAAACTCCCGCTACTTGATTGGAATTACGTTGTCGCTACCTACCATTCGAGTAATGGCATTCGTCTATACATGAATGGTCAATTGGTGGATCACTTTGCCGTTTTAGGTACGGTGGGACCCTTTGACGGTCATACACTTTGGATTGGGAAAAATCTTCAAAAGATGGCGCCAATAGGATCCGAACGAAAAGCCAGCGAGGCAATTGGTTCTGCGATGGTGATTCATGGTCTTATCGATGAAGTGGGCGTTTCTTCTCAGTGTTTAACTGAAACAGAAATTGAGAATAAGTATCGACTGAATGCACCAAAGGAAAACAAACCTTTATCCTTCCATAATTTACCCGCCGGGCCTCCCCTCTTGGAGAAAAAATTTGACGCCTGCTATACAAGGTTGAATTATACTCCCGAATGGGAATCTTTGTGGCGGGTAGATCAAAGTCCCGACATTCTGGTCCATTTTGATCAATCGCCTGTTCGATATGTATTTTGGAGAGGAACCGGTTATGGTGGCGCTTGGATCACTGAAAACGGTCTATGGATGGCCGATCAAAGTTTGGAACGTGCCGGAAAAGGGAAATCCCCTTTGGGCTGTTCTGAACACATGTCGGACAAGCAAGCACGGTATTCTCAAGTTCGAATCATCGAAAAAAACGATGCGCGAATTATCATCCACTGGAGGTATGCAGTCTCGGATATCATGTACACCATTTTTGGAGCTGAAAATGTAGTGGATTGGGGAGAATGGGCTGATGAATATTATTACATCTATCCGGATGGTGTTTCGACACGGTATCAACTATTATGGACCAATCATTTAAGTCACGAATGGCAGGAAACCATCGTCATCAATCAGCCTGGAACGAAACCAGATGAAAATTTGGAAATGGAGGCTCTTACATTGGCAAACCAAAAGGGAGCATTCAAAACATATACCTGGGAAAATGGAGCGCCAAAAGCATTTAGTGAGCCTGAAAACATCAACATTCAATTGGTGAATCTAAAATCGGAGTATAAGCCCTTTCTTATTTTTGAAGAAGGAGTAAAAATCAAACCATTTCAAGGTGCCATTCGAGCGGAATATTCAAAATTCCCTTGGTGGAATCATTGGCCGGTTGCCCAAATTCCGAATGATGGCCGGCTGGCTTTTGGCATTGATAGACCTTCCCATTCCTCCTTGTCACAAGCAGTTGAGAATTCAACGGTGATCCATAAGAATGACAATGGAAGCTATTCTGTTGTTTCACTAACGGGAATGACAAAGCTTCCGATTCGTGAACTAATTCCGCTCTCAAAATCGTGGAATAACCCTGCTGAACTTTTGGTTGAAACAAAAAATATTAAATTCATGGAGTTCAGTAAAAAACAACGTGCTTACTTGCTGCAGAAAATAAGAAAGGATACTAAAAGAATACAATTCAGCCTAACGGCAAGCAAGGATAGTCCATTGGTAAATCCAGTTGTTGTAATCAAAAATTTTGGTCAACTTAAACCAGAACTGTACTTAAACAAAAGAAAACTCCTCCCAACGAGTGATTATAGACTGGGGTATGAAAACACCTTGGAGGGTGTTGATTTGGTAGTATGGATCAATACTCGTTCAGAGCAGTCAGCAACCATTGTAATAGATTGATATTTAAATACATATCGCCAAATAAGAGAAAAATGCTCAATTTATTTTTATTAATTAGTTTAGTTGAGAAAAAGGCATTACGTTTACAGCTCTATAATGCTTATTTCTGACAATACAAAGGAAATGAAACATCTACAAGCACAAATAATCGTACCGGACAGTACCTCTTTCTCCCTCAAAAAGGCAGTGCTCACTCCTGAAACTTACAACATTCATTCCCATAAGAATTTTGAATTGAATTACATTGTCAATGGGTGGGGTTCAAGAATTATTGGGGATAATATTGAAAGCTTTTACAGAGGGGACTTGGTCATTATTGGTCCGGATTTACCACATTGTTGGGAAGTCAAAGGCGTTTCTCTGGGCTTATCACCTGAATGTATTACCATCCATTTTCACGAGAACTTTCTTGGTCAGCAAATCATGAAGTCGCCTGAGCTTCTGCCAATGTATGATTTATTCAAAGAATCAAATTTGGGAATACAGTTTTTTGGGGAGGAAACCTTTGATATAGCTTACATTCTTCACAAAATGCTTAAAGCAAATCCCCTAAGGAGACTTATTTATTTGTTGGAAGTTTTTGAGATTCTCATACGTACCAAAGAACGGAAGGTTCTGGCCAAGGCCGGTTTTTTAGACTCCATAAACGATACAAGCAAAGAGAAATTGAAAAAGGTTTATGAGTTCATCATGATCAATTTCACCAAGAAGATTTATCTCGACGAGGTTTCCTCCTTGTGTTTCATGTCCCCTAGTGCCTTTTGCCGTTTTTTTGAAAATGCAACTGGAAAAACACTTTTTGAGTATATAAAAGAAGTTCGGATTGGGTATGCTTGCAAACTGCTTCAAGAATCCGATTTATCCATTTCTGATATCTGTTATCAATCGGGGTTCAACAATCTGTCTCACTTTAACAATCAATTTAAAGAAATATATTTGGTTGCACCGGGTCAGTACAGAAAAAATATTCATAAAGTATCCGGTTAATTGGTCGTAATTATTCTCTGATTAATAAAATGGTTGGGAGCAATTTCTAATCATTTTTTTATTGGCATTTTGCCAAACTCGTGTTATAATGCTACTTGTCAATATAGTATATAAAATCGGCAATATTAATGCAATAGCTTTTTAAAATACACGGTATTTTTGCATCAACACATAACTAATTATCAGTACAATGGGAAAAACACGAATCAGCTTAACACTATTAAGCTTCTTTTTATTATTTTCATCTCTAGTAATTGCTCAAAAAACAATTTCAGGAATTATTACGAGTGAAGAAGGAGAAACGCTCCCTGGTGTTTCCATTTTATACAAAGGCAATACGACACGAACAGTAACAAATTCCGTTGGATTCTACAAGATCGATGTTCAAAATGAAAAGGCGGTCCTCGTTTTCTCCTATTTGGGGTTCCAAACTGAAAATACACTTGTTGGAAACAGGAGTATCATCAACTTAACTCTTAAGCCCGACATGAAAGCGATTGACGAAATCATTGTTGTAGGGTATGGTGAACAAAAGAAAGTCAACTTGACCGGTTCGGTTAGTAATGTTAGAATAGATGAAAAGTTAGCAAGTAGATCGATCGACAATAATCTGGCAACGGCACTTTCAGGTATGGTACCGGGTCTCTCTATTCGTCAAGGTTCCGGAATGCCAGGAAACAGCAATACTGAAATGCTGATTAGAGGACTTGGAACAGTGAACAATGCAAATCCATTGATTGTTGTAGATGGAATGCCAGACATTGATATAAATAGCATCAATATTAATGATGTGGAAAGTGTCTCTGTGTTGAAAGATGCTGCATCTTCGGCCGTTTATGGATCTAGAGCGGCAAATGGTGTTATTCTGATTACTACCAAATCAGGCAAAAATTCAAAACCAACCATCAAGTATTCTGGTTCAACGACGACGACACAGCCCATTAAATTTTACGAAAATCTCGATAATTATCCAAGATCCATGTTGCTCCAAATTAGAGGAGCAAATGCTGGGAACAAAGCGACAGTATATAAATGGGGTGCCATTGAAGAATGGATGGCTAAAGGAATGCTCGATCCAATTCTTTATCCAAATACCGATTGGTACGATATTATTTTTAAGGATGGATCTGCTGTGAATCACAATGTTTCAGCCTCCGGAAGTACTGATAAAATGAATTTCTTCATTTCAGCCGGTTTGACAGATCAGACAGGTGTTGTCATTAATAACTTTTACAAAAGATATAATTTCAGGTCAAACCTCGAATATGAAATTAGAAAAAACGTAAAAGTTGGAACAAAAATCGATGCAAAATGGTCGGAAACGAGATATGGTGATGGAGATGGGATTGCAGGCGATGGTATTCGGAACACCAATCCGGGAGTTACTCCAATAGATCCAGTGACCGGAAGATACGGCGGAGCAATGGCTTATGGAGAAAATACGCAGGCTTCCAACTTATTGGCAAACTATTCGATTAATCACAACGAGAAAATATCCAGAGGTGTCAATGGTAATTTGTATGGCATCTGGGAACCTCTTAAAGGGCTTACTGCACGTGTCGATTACGGCCTAACGTATGTCAATCAATTTAGCAGAAGCTGGAGTGATCCCACCAATACCTACAACCTGCAAACGGGTCAGATCGTTACAATTATGACCAGTGACAATGCAGGCATTAGTAATGGAATGAGTATTGATTACAAAACAAACCTTCAGTTTAGACTGGATTATAAAAAGGAACTCTTTAAAAATCACAAATTAGGTGCCATGATCGCATACACCGAAGAGTATTGGGAAGAACGCGATTTATCAGGTAGTCGGATGGATCGACTTTATCCGAATATCTTGGAGATTAGTGCCGCACTTCCAACGACTCAGAAGATCAGTGGATCATCCAGCTCCGAAGGATTAAAAGCGTATATCGGAAGGTTTAATTATGATATTTTAGATCGTTATCTTTTTGAAGCTACTTTTCGGTACGATGGTTCCTCAAAGTTCTCAAAAGGTAATGAATACGGTTTTTTCCCTTCGGTATCTACCGGTTGGCGCTTTTCGGAAGAACGTTTTTTTGAAAATCTGAAATCAACCATCAATTATGGTAAACTTCGCTTTTCGTGGGGTGCTTTAGGTAATAATTCAGGTGTGGACCGATACGAACAAAAGGAGACCTTTGAAACGACCAATTATAATTTTAACAACGCCGTCGTTAAAGGGTTTAGTTACTCCAAAATGATCGACCCAAAATTCTCATGGGAATCGACACAAGTAATGAATGGCGGAATCGAATTCGGTTTGTTTAATAATTTACTATTTGCTGAAATCGATTATTACGACCGACTAACAACCGGAATGATTCGTCCATCAAATCTTTCTAGTTTCCTGTTTGGTTATTACCCACCGCGCGTAAATGTTGGTAATTTGAGAAACAGAGGTGTCGAAACAACGATTACGTTGAATAAAAAAGTTGGCAACTGGGTTTTTGGGGCAAAATCAAATTTCTCATACAATGTCAACAATCTTGAAAAATGGAATGAGTATTTGAGTCCTGGCGATGTCTATCTAAATATGCCTTATAATTATATTTACATGTATCAGGATAAAGGTATTGCACAAAGCTGGAATGAAGTTTACAACAATGCATTTCAGGCAAACTATGCATCTCCAGGAGATATACTTGTTACAGATATTAATGGTGATGGTAGAATCTCCTCGGATGATAGACAGGCTTTTCCCGATAAAATGCAGCAAAGACCAACATTTAACACCTCACTATCTTTAAATGCATCCTGGAAAGGGATCGATTTATCTGCATTCATGAACGGAACGGCTGGTAGGTTCGATTATTGGCAAGACAACCTTACCACAACCAGTCCAAGAGATAATCGATTTAATTATTCGGCTTTTCATTGGAACGATACTTGGGATTACTACAACCGCGATGCAACGATGAACAGGCTGACCATCTCTACAGGCGATGATGGGGGCAAGAATGGGGGCAGTTCAACCTACTTCTTACAGGATCGATCCTATTTAAGACTTAAAAATGTACAACTTGGCTATAGCATTCCCACTAGGTTGCTAAGAACACTTGGTATCAGCAAATTAAGATGCTACTTTTCGGCTGATAACCTAATCACGTTTACCAAATGGCAAGGTATTGATCCTGAAAAAGACACGGATAGTGCAGATTTTTATCCATTGCTTAAGAGTTATGCATTTGGAGTCAATATTGACTTTTAATGTGGATTCAAAATAATCGAAATTTAAAACCTGAAATAGTATGATTAATACAAAAAGACATTTAAGGATCATTTCTGTCCTATTCGGAACGATACTCCTTTTATCAGCATGCACCGATAATTTGTTGGATCAGTCGCCACGAACCGAAATTTCTTCGGATCAATTTTGGACAGGTTCAAATGATGCAATGACAGCAACCAATGGCGTTTATAATGCTGCAAGGCTCATATTCAGGACCGATTACATGTACGATGGATTTAGCCCCTATGGTCGATACAGAAATCTAAACAACAGTTCGGAACCAATAAGTAGTGAAACGAATGAAGGTTCTGCAGCGGGAAAGTTCACTGCCGGTGGAAGTACCGGTTCAGGATTTGACATGTCCTGGAAATTGTGCTACCGCATTATTAACAGAGCAAATTATGTATTGTCCTATCTGAACCCATTGATCGATAAAACAACAAAGGCTTCAGAAAAACAAAATCTTAGAAGAATAAGGGGTGAAAATTATTTCTTACGAGCTCTGGCTTATTTCAGATTAATAACCTTATGGGGCGATGTCCCCTATTATGAACATGTGCTTGATGGCAATACCGACGCCTACTCACTTTCGAGAATGCCATTAAGTGATGTCAAAGATCAGATTCTGGAAGACTTGGATTCTGCATGCATTACATTGCCGGCTACAGTTGTCATAGCAGAACGTGGTCGTGCAACACAAGTTGCTGCTTATGGTTATAGGGGAAAAGTGAAACTGTATTATGCAAGTTGGAAAAAATTTGGTTGGCCTGAACTGGAAGGATTTGTTCAGGATGATGCTGAAGCACAACTGTATTATGCGGCTGCCGCAGCCGATTTCCAAAAAGTAATTAACAATTATGGTATTAAACTTTTTAGTGAAGGAAATCCAGGCACTTACGGCGATAATAATAATTATACCTACACCGAACTACCCGCTTATTGGCAGTTGTTCCAAGCATGGAATGAGTATTCGTCTGAAATTATTTTCGCTATTCAGTTTACTGGGCCTCAACTCAGTCAGGGCGACTGGCTGACACGTGGATTCGGTAACAGAAATACGATTAATGGACAGGTCTATTATTCGCCAACAAGTTATCTGGTTGATCGTTACCAACTGATCGAAACTGGTGATTTTGCTACTAAAGTCGTATTATCAAATGACCCAACCATTGAGAATGGCGCAATCAATCCATTAACGTACGAAAACAATATTGCTGATGTATCAAAAAGAGCGAAACGAGACTGGAGAATGAAGGCAACCATGATGTGGGATGGACAGCGTTGTTCGTGGCTTGATCCAACAGGACTTTTAGCCCCTCTTGGAATTGTTGAATTAAAATGGGGAGACAAAAGTTCAGGATATATCAACTACGACGATTCCGATATGGGCTATTTGTTTCGCAAATGGGTTAGACAAAAACCAACCGGTGGTCGAACCGATGGTTCACAAGATTTTTACTTGATGAGACTGGCCGACGTTTACTTAATGTATGCAGAAGCAAAAAATGAAGTGGTAGGACCTACTACAGAATGTGTCGGTTTGGTCAATAAAATTAGGGCAAGAGGCAACCTCCCTGGTTTGGCAGCAGATAAATACAATTCTAAAGAAACCTTTTTTAGAGCCATCGAACAAGAAAGAATTGTTGAACTCACCGCTGAGGGACACATCGGGTTTGATATACGACGTTGGAGACAGCTCGAAGAACTTTATCCAAGCCCTGAAGGATTAACGCTTTATGATACCCAGGGCGTAAAAGATACTCAATACTTTCAGAATGCAATGCCTTTGGATTACCAACGAATGTATTTATTCAGAATTCCGATGGGTGAAATTGAAAGAAATCCCAATCTTAAACAAAATACACCTTGGTTATAAATCGAACTAAAAAAATTGGAAAATGAAAACAAAACATATAATCACCGGATTCATTCTAGCATTTACACTCTTACTTTCATGCACCGAACATCCAATAGATGAAGATGGGTTATTGATTTCTTCTCAAACGAAGTGCTATATTGGAAATTTCTATCTGTACGGACCCGATCATCTGGATTGTTTGGTAACCGGTTTTACCGTAATTGATACGGTAGCATGTACCATTACTGCAATCGCAAAATTTGGTTCAAACATTAAATATCTAAAACCTGCAGTCAGTTTGTCCATCGATTCTAAACTTACGCCAGCAATGGGTGTCTGGACTGACTTTACAGATCCAAGAAAATACACCGTCATTTCTGGAAACAGAAAGATCAGAAAAGAATATACGATAACAGTTTCATTACAAGGTCAATAATTAATAGCTAACAATCATGAAATATATCCATCAACTACTCATTGCATTCGTTGTCCTTGTTGCAACAGCATGTTCTAAAGATGTAATTGAACCAACACTGATGAACGACTTCTTAAAGAAAACCGAAGCCCCACCTGTGGTAGGTGAAAAATTGGAATTTGCCTACGCCATGGCAACTAGAGAAGGATTCTTGAAAAATGCAACAGCGGAAGTCTCCATCGCAGGTGCATCAGGCACTGGCTTTGAAACCAAATCGTATCATGTTGATTCGAAAGGAACGGATGTTGGTGTTTTAGTGGCCGACACCTCTACCGTCAGCATCTTGTCAAGTGCGGTTTTCAATAAAGATACCGTTTCAGCAGCTCTTCGGTTTACGTACGTTGTACCTAAAGAAGCCAAAGGAAAAACCATCCAAATTACGTTCAAGGTTGAATCAACTCTTGGCCAAGTAACAACCATAACTACACCAGTTTATAACATTTCAAACATTGAGATTGCTAGAAATGTGGTCATGACGAATAAAAATGCCTGTTATTTTTCGTTGGAAACAATGAAATCGTACACCGAAGCTCAAGTAAATGATCAAAACATGCAAGACAAGATTGACCTTATTTATGGTTACGACCCTACCACTCCAGCACCGGAAAGATATGCTTATGGACATGCATTGCTTTCGCCATCAACTGAAGTCAAGTATCTCAACGGCAGAACGGTGCCAGCCAATTTCAAATTAAACAAATCGAAAATCGAGAAAAAGGTTTACTTAAATGATATGTTGTTAAGTGGTGTTCTACCTGCAACGTATGTTGATGACATTGACCTACAAACATTGGAAATTTCGCATGCTCTTGATTTTATTTTGGGTATTGTCTCCAAAAACAGCGTTCTAGTCGAGTCGGAAGATGGTAAATACCGTGCCTATATTTATGTGACCTCTGCCGCAAGCAGTAAACTTACAATTGGTGTAAAAAGACTGACCATTGAATAAACAGTTAATGGTCCTGAAAATAAATCAAAGGCTCAATATGAATTCAATACTAAAAAGCATCTTTCTTCTGGCTCTTTTGTTAGCCTTTAATAAGGAGCAGATCTATAGTTCGGACAACCGTTTTATAAAAAAAACCGAGTTTATTTATAACACTATGGACGTTCCATTTCCCCAATGTCATGCTTCCACCATCGAAGAAACCCCTGAAGGTCTAGTGACTTCGTGGTTTGGAGGAACTCGTGAGAAAGATAAAGACGTTGGTATTTGGCTAAGTCGTGAACAAAATGGAAAATGGTCAAAACCTGTCGAAATAGTCAATGGCATACAAAATGATACCCTACGATATCCAACTTGGAATCCTGTATTGTATTTTGAAAAAGGAACGTTGGTTTTGTTTTACAAAGTAGGACCAAATTGCGCTGATTGGTGGGGAGCGATGAAAACGTCAAGCGACAATGGCAGGACCTGGTCGAAAGCGACCCGTTTTGCTGATACGATCTGGGGACCCATACGAAATAAACCGGAATTGTTGTCGGATGGTAGGCTGCTGTGCCCTTCAAGTACGGAAAATAAGGGTTGGAGGGTTCACATGGAATGGACTACGGATTTGGGCAAAACTTGGAAAAGAACCGATGCGCTAAATGGAGGAGATACACTATCGGCCATTCAGCCGACCATTCTAAGACATCCCAATGGAAAGCTACAACTACTTAATCGAACCAAAAGCAATAAGATCTACACTTCTTGGTCAACGGACAATGGTGAAACATGGTCAAAACTAGCTCCCATCGACTTGCCAAATAACAACAGCGGTATTGATGCAGTAACTCTTAAAGATGGCAGGCATTTGCTTGTTTACAATCATATTGATCGTACACTAAAACTAGGCAAGCGAAATCAATTGCATCTTGCCATATCCAACGATGGAATAAACTGGAGTGCCGTTTGCATGCTCGAAAATGATGCGAATATCGAAAATGAATATTCGTACCCGGCAATCATTCAGACAAAGGATGGAATCGTACATATAACCTATACCTGGCATCGGAAACTCATTAAACATGTCGTCGTTGAACCTTCAGAAATCACTTCAACACCAATAGTTAAAGGCGTATGGCCTGATCTTATTAAGTAAAAATTTCTATAATTATAAATCGGATGAATAAGAATGCGAACAGTTTCAAACTAAGTGGTATCGTACCCCCCTTAGTTACACCCTTAATAGACGAAAGCCATTTGGATGTAAAAGGATTGGAGAAAGTAATTAATCACGTGATTGCAGGTGGAGTCAGTGGTGTTTTTGTGTTAGGAACGACTGGAGAATTGGCCAGATTGAGTTCCGAGATTCGAAAAGCAGTCATCGAAGAAACGTGTCGAATTGTAAATAAAAGGGTGCCGGTGTTGATTGGAATTACGGATCCTTCCATGCAGGAGACATTAAAGTTAGAGAAATTAGCCTATCAATCTGGTGCCGATGCCGTTGTTTTAGCTCCTCCATTCTACTACCATGTTGAACAAAACGAATTATTGGATTACTACCATGAAGTCGCCAAAAACATTACCCTTCCGATGTATATGTACAATATGCCTTCCTGTACACATATTTCCATTTCTATCAACACGGTTATGAAAGCAACAAAGATCCCTGGAATTATTGGCTTAAAAGATAGCTCTGGTGATTTGTTCTATTTTCAAAAATTATTGTTCTTATTGAAAGACAATCCTGATTTTACGGTTTTTGTCGGACCGGAGGAAATCTTGTCACAATGTGTGCTTCTTGGCGCAAGCGGCGGTGTTAACGGTGGTGCCAACATCTATCCCGAATTGTTTGTACAGCTCTATGAAGCATCAGTTAAAAGAGATTTTGATGCCATCAACACCCTTCAGGATGAAGTGACAAAAATAAGCTCAACGCTGTATCAAGTTGGGAAAGGCAACTTTATTAAAATTATAAAAGAAGCATTGCATCAAAAGGGTTTTTGTGAACCCTATATGGCTAAACCGTATTTGCCCTATTCCGATGATGAAAAAGGTCAGATTTCGAAGTGCTTAAGTAACTGTTACAACAATTAAGCACATGCAAAGCGCTAAAAGCTCCACGTATTACCCCTGGATTGTCGTTGGTTTGCTATGGTTTGTCGGCTTGCTGAATTATTTAGACAGGCAGATGCTTTCTACCATGAAACCATCCATGATGATCGATATTGCTGACCTTGTCTCAGCAACAAACTTCGGTCGGTTAATGGCTGTATTTCTATGGATATATGCATTGATGAGCCCGATTTCGGGAATTATTGCTGACAGAGTGAACAGAAAGTGGTTAATTGTAGGAAGCATATTCGTATGGTCAACGGTCACCTTGTTGATGGGCTATGCAACAACATTTAATGAATTGTACGTTCTACGTGCGTTTATGGGCGTAAGTGAAGCTTTTTACATTCCTGCCGGCCTTTCGCTTATTGCCGATTATCATCAGGGAAAAACACGTTCGTTGGCCATTGGAATCCATACGACAGGCATTTATTTGGGACAAGCGCTCGGAGGCTTTGGTGCCACGATAGCGAGTAATTATTCCTGGCAATTGACTTTTCATACCTTTGGTATCATTGGAATGGTTTACAGTGTGATTTTAATCCTTTTTCTGAAGGAGAAAAAAGGTTACGAACAAGAGGCTAAAATTGGCAATTCATTTTTTAAAGAGTTCGGTTCCTCCTTCAAAGGGTTGGCGATATTATTGGGAAATATTTCTTTCTGGGTCATTCTGTTCAATTTCTCAGCGCCAAGTTTACCGGGTTGGGCCACCAAAAACTGGCTTCCCACACTCTTCTCAGGAAGTCTGAATTTGGATATGGCACAAGCTGGACCAATGGCAACAATAACCATTGCCATGGCTTCGTTGTTAGGAGTTCTGATAGGTGGAATAATTTCCGACAAATGGGTTCAAAAAAGATTGAGAGGTCGTATTTATACTGGTGTCATTGGTCTTTCATTGACCATTCCCGCTTTAATTCTATTGGGTTACGGTCAAAGTTTTCTACCCATTGTGGCCGGAGCAATCTGTTTTGGTCTAGGTTTCGGCATCTATGATGTAAACAGCATGCCCATTCTTTGTCAGTTTGTTTCGCCACGTTACAGGGCAACTGGCTATGGCATCATGAATTTAGCCGGTATTTCAGCAGGTGCTGTCATTACAAATTTTCTCGGAAAATCGGCCGATGCTGGAAGTCTAGGCAAAGACTTTGTTTTATTGGCTGGTGTGGTGGTGGTGGCTATTGCTCTTCAATTGGCGATGCTGCACCCGAAAACAATTAATAAAACGGAAGATTGAAAAAACAGTTGGCTTCCATCAAATAGGCTGATATATCATTCTTATCGACCTTGTTTGAAAACGAATACGAATTCAAAGGTTAAGAAAAAGGTGCTTAAAGTGAGCATAAACTGACAATGATGAAAAGGAACTTTTTTTCTAAGAAACGCTACACTAAATGCCTATTTCTTTTCTTATTGCTTTGCTCAGCTTTGAATGGCTTTGCACTGGAATCAGCCAATTTAAACTTTCAGATTACAGTAAAAGACAACGTGTCCATCATTTCTAATAAATCAGTAGGTGTCAGAATTAGAATAATCAATTCAGTATCAAAAGTTTATTATGAGGAAAAGCACACCCTCTCAACCAATTCCCGAGGAATAGCAACCATCAATATTGGTGATGGCACTGCAAAGGTTGGTTCTTTAAATACAATCCCTTTTGGTGAAACCGAGAAGTTATTTGTTCGGGCTGACATTGACCCAAATGCTGGTACGAGTTACACAATCGTATCCATTTCTCCTTTTATAACGGTGCCAACTGCCTTTCATGCTACAGTTGTACAGAGCATTAATGAAAAAGATGCTTCTTTTACCAATTCCGTTTCGGCTTCAATCAATCAGGATTTTATGGATCGAATGGCAAAATCAACTCGAAAACAACATTATTTGGGCGAAGAGGTTGGAGGCGGGATTGTATTTTATGTTGACTCTACAGGCGAAAATGGATTGATTGTAAGTAAAAAGGACATTGCCAAGAATGTGAAATGGTCGCCTCAACAGGCTACGATCGTAAACGCTCAAAGTTTTTCGTCTGGGCTTGCAAATACAAATTCTATTGTACAGCAAGTAGGAATAGGCAATTATGCGGCGTATGGTTGCGATACTTTAACTATAAATGGTCAAGGGAATTGGTATTTACCTTCCATCAATGAGTTATCGTTGCTCGCAGATGCTCGATACGAAGTGAATAAAACGCTTGGTAATGATGCGTCGGGGGCTTCTGAAGTCTTGAACCTTGCTCCATATTGGTCATCAACTCAACGGGATGAATCGAATGCTTATTTCACAGAAATGGGAACTATTCGATATGGAGATAAATCAGCCGTTGCCAATACGAGGGCCATCCGACAATTTTCTGGTTTATACGATGCAAATAATTATTCATGGTCTTTTCTAGCCGGCCCGGAAACAGAGCTAAAGTCGAATGGAAACAATGTGATCGTGGTAGAAAGTGTCAATGGTAATTTGGTGGAAGATTGTGCCGGAAAACGAGGAACCGTTTATCGTGAAACACCACACATAAAACTTCCGGCAAAAGTCACATTCAAACTGAAACCATACTACAATCCTTCTGCAAGCGAGCCTCCAACAGAACTTTTTGGAACTGGAGATTTCAGAATATACATTGGTGGCCCTCCCAAAGGGTATCGTGGACAAGGAATGGATACGACGAACCTCAGTTTATTTGAGGGTGTTCAATTTCGGATATTTCCCAATCTTGATTTAGCTCCACTTCGTCGATATACCGGAACGGAACCGCATACCTGTACTTCAATATGGATTCGATATATTAATCCAGATAAAATTACTGGAGACAATGGTGAGCCACAGACCGGTTTGGTGAGCGATGCTTGTCAGGGTCGAATACCAGGAACAAATTGTGGTTGGCAGCGATGGGGAGAGCCTTTCGAAAATGGTTTTGGATTGAAAAATGAGGAAGAAACCTTAGTCACCATTCTAATTTCCGACCCAATCGTTTCAATAAGTGTTAAAGACAGAACATGGGGTATCAATACCAAGGTCATTCCAAGTTCTGATATTGTTGGAGAGATACTTCGTTTCGATACGATCACCAACATTGCAATTGGATGTACCAATACCAGCAGAGGGTTCAGAACACTTAAGATTTCTGATCTAAAGGTTTTTCCTTTGGAATAATGCCCCCATTAATTAGTCGATACGACGTGTATTCTAAAAAAATAGGTTCGAAATGAATAAGATTAAAATAGTACTTTTTGTCATCATCTCCTTTTGTAGTTATGCAAGTCTTTATTCTCAAGATGTTTACAAATTATTTCCCGCCAACGATCCGAATATTGTTATCAAAGGAGCAATGTATCTAACTAAAAATGCCGATAGTGTGATTATCGATCGTCATTCAAAAGCATTCTTAACGACGGCTTCCAGTTATTTTAGTTCCTCCAACAGTAGGACACAAAGTGGTGTCGTTCTTAGTTTTAAAACTTCAAGCCCCAAAGTAAGGGTTAATTTCAGAAAAAGGGCAGATGGCGCTCAACGCGAATTACGTTTTGCAGTTTACCGCGACAAACAATTTCTAGGATATAATACATCCTTGTTGCTTAATATGACCGCCTTAGCAGGCAATCAAAACTCGACGACCTGGGATATTGTTTTCCCATTCTTTTTTGGAGTTAATTTCAAAAGTATTGAACTGTTGGAAAATTATACGATTGAAACGCCCGATGTTGATACCCAAAAAAAATACATTGCAATTGGTAACTCCATAACACATGGCGTGGGACAAAGTGGAATTGCTTCAGAAAAAACATATCCATTCATTTTAGCCAATGCAAAGGATTGGCAACTTTACAATTTGGCGGTGAGTGGCTCAAGAATAACCGATTTGATTGCCGATGATACAGCACCCATAAAAGCCGATGTCATTACCATTCTTTGGGGATACAACGATTGGAATAACAGCAGAAATATTGTTGCCGATGTTATTCCACGCTACAAGTTGCTGATTTCGAAGTTAAGAGCTTACCACCCAGCTGCTTCCATTTACTGCATCATGCCAACAGCAACCACAACGTTGAGACCCGAATCTGGAACTGAAACAACATCGATTGATACGTTGCGAAATACCCAGCGGCGAGTGGTGAACGAATATATTGCTGCAGGAGATACCAATCTATTTGTAATCGAAGGCGGTTTGTTGACCACTTCTGCCGATTTAAGAAGTGGAGATCCGGTGCATCTGAGCAACGATGGTGCAAATCATCTTGCACAGGAACTGATTGATTTTGTAAATAAAACAAAGGTTGCAGGAACTCAACAGCCGGTTTCGATGGAGAAATCAAAAATCAAAGTCTCCATCTTAGGTAAGAATGTCTTGATAAGCAATGGATTAATTGGATCGAGACTAAATGTGTATGATTTAAAAGGTTCCTTGATTCTCAAAAGAATTCTAAAAAGTTCAAGCGAACAGTTTTCATTAAGAGAGAAAGGTGTCTATATCATAAAAACGAATAATGATTCCATAAAAATTGTAGTATAAATTAAATAATAAATTATCATGAACAATAAATTAATTGGAAACACCCCTAAAATTGGGATTAGGCCAGTAATTGATGGTCGCGAACGTGGTGTAAGAGAATCACTTGAACAACAAGTGATGGACTTAGCCCATTCAGTCGCTGAATTTATTGAAAAAAATGTACGACTTCCTTTTGGCGAGCAGGCACAATGCGTTATTGCCGACACGTGTATTGGTGGAGTGGCCGAAGCTGCTCTGTGTTCCGAAAAATTTAGGAAGGAAGGCGTTGGCGTTTCTCTGACAGTCACTCCTGCTTGGTGTTATGGTACTGAAGTGATGGATACGGACCCTCTGATTCCGAAGGCAATTTGGGGGTTTAATGGTACCGAACGTCCAGGTGCGGTCTATTTAGCTGCAGCCATTGCCGGATACAATCAAATGGGAATACCTGTTTTTGGCATTTACGGCCGGGATGTGAAAGATTCAGGCGATAAAAATATTCCGGAGGATGTTCAGGAAAAGATAATACGCTTTGTAAAAGCAGGTTTGGCCGTCGCTCAAATGAAAGGCAAATCGTATTTATCGATTGGTTACAGTTCGATGGGTATTGCCGGTTCGATGGTTGATGCGAATTTCTTCCACGACTATTTGGGAATTCGCACCGAATTTGTTGAATCAATAGAGGTTTTGAGACGGATGGAGGAAGAAATCTATGACAAGGAGGAGTTTGAAAAAGCAATGCTCTGGGTAAAAAAGAATTGCGTTGAAGGAACGGATTACAACAAACCGTATTTGCAAGCCAATGACATGCAGAAACAATTGGAATGGGAAACAGTGGTGAAAATGACGCTGATTTGTCGTGATATGCTCATTGGCAACGAAAAACTGATTGAAATGGGCTTTCGCGAGGAAGGTTTGGGCAGAAATGCCATCTTAGGAGGTTTTCAGGGTCAACGACAATGGACCGATTTCAAGCCCAATGCAGACTTTACAGAAGCCATTCTAAACTCATCATTCGATTGGAATGGCATTCGTGAAGCGTTTGTTTTTGCCACTGAAAATGATAGTTTGAACGGAGTTGTGATGTTGTTTGGTCATTTACTTAGCAATACGGCTCAGATTTTCTCGGATGTACGAACCTATTGGAGTCCTGATGCCGTTAAAAGAGTAACTGGGAAACAACTGGAAGGAAAAGCCGAAAATGGAATCATTCACTTAATTAATTCTGGTTCTACAACACTTGATGCAACAGCGCAGCAACGGGATGAAAATGGAAGACCGGCAATGAAACCCTTTTGGGAAATTACTGAAGAAGAAGTTCAACGCTGTCTTGAAAATACACTTTGGCCACAGGCTGTTCGAGAATATTTCAGAGGTGGTGGCTATTCTTCACAATTCAATACTGCTGGCGAAATGCCGGTGACCATGTCGCGCATCAATATCATCAAAGGGCAGGGACCAGTTTTACAACTAGCTGAAGGTTGGACGGTTGAACTGCCGGACGATATTCACAAGATTCTAACGGACCGAACGGATCCGAGCTGGCCTACGACTTGGTTTGTGCCAAGATTGAACGAAAAAGACAATTTCAAAGATGTCTATGCTGTCATGGCAAACTGGGGTGCAAACCATGGAGCGATAAGCTATGGACATATTGGCGCAGATTTGATTACTTTAGCCTCGATGTTACGAATACCTGTTTGTATGCACAATGTTGCCAACGAAAAAATATTCCGACCGAATGCATGGTCTGGTTTTGGAGAAGAAAAAACCAGTGCGGATTATTTGGCATGTAAGAATTATGGTTCATTGTATGGCATCCGGTAGTCGAGCTAATAATTTACCACTCAACAAGTGATTTATTTATGAATATCAAACCGACAATCGTTTTCCTTGTCCTACTGATTTCACATCCACTCCACATGAGCGCTCAAACAGGTTTTGGCGCTTCTGGTGGAAATGTGCTATCGGATGAATATGGACTAAGTTATTCGGTCGGCCAAGTATGCTATACTTCTGCCAGTCCTTCGGCATATTATCTGTCGCAGGGGTTACAACATCCAAGTATAGTGGGTTTGCCCAATGGCATAGAGCAGTTGTCGAAGCCTTGTTCATTCATTTCGATAGTTCCCAATCCTGTTATTGATAAACTACAGTTGAAAATCAACACGAATGACACTTCTGATTTATATTTTAAACTTTATAATTCGTTGGGGGAACTTGTATCGCAGGTATCAATAACAACAAATGAATTAATGTATTCAATGGCTATTTATCCTCAAGGTCTCTATTTATTAATCGTCATGCAGAATCAAAAAGTCATTCGTTCATTTAAAATTTTAAAGAAATAGTCCAATGAAAAGGAATCCGATTCTATTTACTATTCTGACTGTGGTCTGTCTGTATGCTGCACCAGTTTTTGCTCAGATACCACAATCATTTAGTTATCAAGCAATCGTGAGCGACAATAAGGGGACTCCAATTGTTGGAAAGATTGGCGTGAAAGTTTCCATCCTACACAAACAGGAAAATGGAACGACCGTCTATATGGAACGACATGATAAAACGACCGATAGCAGAGGTTTTGTAAGTTTGATGATTGGCGAAGGCACTTCCATTTATCTTGGAAAAATCGATACGATCAATTGGGCGAATGGCCCCTATTTTTTGAAAGTCGAAATTGCACCAACGGGCGGTTATGTATTTCCCATTTCGAGTGTGAGCAAAATTCTGAGCGTACCCTATGCTTTGTTTGCTCAGCGGGCGGATAGTGTTTCTTCACTTTATGTAGAGTCGGATCCTGTTTTTAACAGTTCGGTGGCCAAAAAAATTACCGCCTTGGATACCCTCCGATGGAATGCATTTTCGCAGAAAGTACGTTATCAGATTGGTCAGTTAGCGCATGGCGGAATTATTTTCTATGTTACGCCCGATGGCAATCACGGCTTGGTCGCTTCTCTAAATGATTTTAATGAAAATGACGTATGGTCAAACTCAAAAAACATTGTCATTGGTAATTATAACGATTGGTATGTGCCTTCTGCTGATGAAATGAATTTAGTACTCAAATCGCAGTACCTCATCAACAAAACATTGGAAGGCAGCATCAATACTTCCGGCTTGATAAAAGAGACTTATTGGACATCGACCGAAAAAAACGCTACGGATGCCTATTTATTTGAAATGGGCAGCTTGAAATCATTTTCAAAATCGACTCAAGCAGCAAAAAGGGCCATTCGTGCATTTTAAATTTTTTCCACAATGTCAATATACTATATTAAAACAACCATATTCCTCAAACAAACAAGAAAGTTGGATGGTACTTTTACATTAAGCTTTAAATTCTTAAAAATCTAATTCATTCTAAAGTCAATTATCATGGGAAAAAAAATCTACACATCATTGAAGAAAACTGCATTTGCTATCCTATTAGGATCGGCAAGCATTACAAGCCTGCAAGCACAAGAATATGCGGATACAACGGGGCTTATAAATGACATTCAAGCTGGGACGTATGAAGAGTACATCCTTGCACCCTTATCCGTAACGGATACCTTTTTTATTAAAACATCGGTTGTTCTAAACAAAACCATAACGATTCGAGCAAAAGAGGGTCTTGGATTTAAACCTGTTGTTACAGGAAATAATTCGAGAAATCCGAGTTATTTGTTCCAGGTAAAAGATGTATTAGGGACTGCAGATGTCAATATTAGAGGAATTCATTTTGTAAATAAAGTAAGGGGCGCAAAATCCATTAACAATGGTACTTTTGTTGTTTACTCTGAAGGCGTCAATTTAAATATTGTCAACTGCAACTTTTTTGATTTTCCTAGTTATAATGCAGTCGTAAAAGTCTTTAATTCGGGTGGTAATATAACTTTGGACAGTGTCTTGGTTTATAATTGCGGGGGTAAAATTATTCAGGTTAATTATAAAGACAATCATTGTTGTCCGGTAAAACCGGGTATTAGTTGTTTTGTTTCTATTCACAGGGGCTTTCAGCCCTTTTTTTCTTGATTTCTCAAAAGTAAGCCCCCTCCCATTCTGGGAAGAGCAGATTTTGATT
>Ga0247841_10000499_pt1 | contig 101447 bp, 99 predicted proteins | sample LaCruzMarch2015__2_FD_192410 | JGI IMG/M metagenome (GOLD analysis project Ga0247841, IMG submission 192410) | Freshwater microbial communities from meromictic Lake La Cruz, Castile-La Mancha, Spain - LaCruzMarch2015_18m | ecosystem: Environmental > Aquatic > Freshwater > Lake | place: Spain...
TTTTGTAGAAATGGTAAAATTGTACGATTCAGATGACGTTTTCCTTCAATATTTAAAGATACGAGTTTAATAGGCATATGAAATTTTGATGACACTCACCTTGACAGTGTTATTATAAATAATTATAATTCTTCATATCAGTTATTTCTTCTGTACGTATTATAACTGATAGTTTAGATATTTATAACCTGCTCTAAAATGTTTTTGATCGAATCACAGTTAAAATATTCATGAGCTTGATTTATTAAAAAATACGTATGGGATTTGGTATCAAAAAAAAAGTTAAGGAGTTAGCGTGTCGAATATGGCACCCAAAGTTAATTTATGGTGAATTAACCAATAATTCATACCCAAAATATCCATATTCAAAATTTCAAATTAATTTACGTTTATTGGACTCATTTAGAGATGAACAAAGGAGTGATTATAATCAGCGTGTAGGTACGCTAATTGCTAAAGCAGATCAGTACGCAATAAAAATTTATCAAAAGTTTATTTCTGCCAATCCTAATAATATAGGAAGTTGGTCAACTAAAGTTCCGTATGGAGGTACAAAATTATTGGAATATGAAGTTATTCAAAAACTTATTGATTTATATCATGGTCAAAATCAAAACCTTGAAGGATATTTTACATCAGGAGGACAGGAAGGGAACCTCTATAGTATCTGGCTTGCAAAATCGTGGGTCACAAACAAATATGATCTTCATCAAATACGTCTACTCAAAACACAGCTAACTCATCACTCAATTGATAAGGCATGTTTAATAAGTTCAGTAGAGCGTATAGATATTCCTGTAAACCCTAAAACATGGGGGATGGATCCTCAAGCAATGGAAACTGAAATTAAAAAACAAATACGTAATGGTATATATGGTTTTATCATATCCTTAACATTTGGATATCCACAAACAGGGACCAGCGACGATCTTCAAGCGATAGATTCTATTATTCAAAAATTAAAGAAACAGTATAGAAAAATTGTTATATCTATCATCATTGACGCCGCCTTTAATGGTCTCATTGAGCCCTTCATTACCCATAATTTTCGACCATTTTTTACCCAGGACGTTCATGCGTTCTGTGTTGACTTTTCTAAATTTACAGCAATACCATATCCTTCCGGAGCAGTATTATATAGAAAGCAATTAAGAGAGATAATCGAGCGTAGCGTGTCTGTAGCTCCTATTTCGGACAATACATTATTAGGGTCTCGTTCCGGTGCTCCGGTGGCATCCGTGTGGGGAATAATTCATCGCAATGGCATTAGTGGATATAATAAAATAATTAATAATCAAATCAAAATAAAAAATTATTTTCTTAATGAAATTATAAATATTTTTCCAGATGTTGAGATAATCAATGACCCACACAGTCTAAGTAGTGGGATTATCCTTAGCAAAAAATATGATCAGGTATTATCTAGACAAATAGAGGAAAAATACTGGATTTATGCAAAAAAAGAATTAATTACTTTTAGTAATGGTGAATCACGCGATATTAGAATATATAAATTTTATTTTTTACCACATATCACTAAGAAAACGATTGATGAAGTCATTTTATCGTTTAAAAAGTTATTTGGAGGAAAATGACCTATGGATAAACATAATATTCACTTTTTCAATTTCGTTTGGGGATTAGATCTCCTTTGGGAGATGACAATAAAAGAAGTGAAACTTCGCTATAAAAATACTACGTTAGGTTTTTTATGGGTAATTATTTATCCAGTTATTCAAGTAATAATTATAGGTTATGTATTTAGTTTCATAAATAAAACCGCAGATAGTAATTATAAATATTCATTATTTCTGAATTTATTAATCTGGAATTTTTTTTCCAGTTCTTTGGAAAACGCCACATCGTCAATTGTGCAAAATAGAACTATTGTTAAGAAGGCAAAATTTCCCTACATTGTTATTCCATTATCAATTGTTCTTTGTAATGGTATTCATCTGTTGCTTCCCTTAATGCTGTTTTGTGTTTTTGTAAGCGTCTTTCATATAACGAGCGGTATTAATGTATTAATGATATTTATTTCCTGTCTTATTTTATTATTTTTTACCGGAAGCCTATCGTTGATAACCTCCGCTTTAAACGTTAAGTGGCGTGATGTCGGTTTTTTAATACGGGCATCATTAATGGTATGGTTTTATGCAACACCGATTATTTATAATATATTCAATATTCCTGCAAATATTAACTATCTTTGGAGCCTGAATCCATTAACAGAAATTGTCATGTTTTTTCAATACTCCTTTTTCAGGACACCCATATTTTTTTCGTTTATATTACTTAATTCATTAATAATCATCGGTACAATGATATCAGGTTTATTTATATTTAGGCGATTTGAAGATTATTTTGATGATTATATTTAAGCTATGTTTAACAAAAAGAATGATGTTCTCGTTTCGCTTCAGGGTGTAACTAAAAAATATTCAACGGCTAACTGTAATACTTATATAGCGTTAAATAATATTAATTTAGAAATAACCCGCGGCGAGAGAATTGGTATTGTTGGTAATAATGGTGCCGGAAAAACAACTCTTTTGAAAATCATCGGTGGGATAACTAAACCTTCTCAAGGGAAAGTAACAACTTACGCAAAGATAGTTTCTCTTATTGACCTCGAAGCCGGTTTTGAGCCAGAATTATCCGGTATTGAAAATATTATCGTTAATGGATTGATTATCGGTATGAAAAAGCAAGAAATAAAAAAGAATATACAATCTATCATAAATTTTGCCGACATTGGACCATATATCTACGAACCATTTTATACATATTCAGCCGGAATGAAATTTCGATTAGCTTGTGCTTTAGCTATTAACAGTCAAGCTGATGTTTTACTGTTCGATGAAATTCTAAGTAGTAGTGATTGGGGTTTTCAACAAAAGATATTTAAAATGTTAACTAAGACCTTAAAAAATAAACAACTGACCACAGTCATTTGTTCGTATGTTCCTGAAACACTCTGGTCTTTAGCCAGTAAATTTTATTTAATGCAAAAAGGAGTCATTAAAGAAATACAAAAAAATCAAGTTCGTCACTTGGCAATAACACATATTCAACAATTTCATCAGACTTTTAGAACAAGAGAGATTGAGAAAATTGCGGTCGGTATGACTAAATCAATAAATTTTAATACCGCTTTAGATAATAAATAAGATTTTGAAGATGGAGGCTGTGTTGCAAGAAAGAATATCAATCTGTTGTATACTTTTCCCAATTTTTTCTTTCTGTTTTTTATGTTTTTAGCAAGATCGACCAAGTAGGAAAAATTATTATAATAATATAAGATATCTTGTCTTGAAAATTCCGGCATAGTCAGAATAGTGTCTTTTCTTTCAAGCACATTTATTTGATTGGAATTTGTATTTAAGTAGCCCTTTGATAGACAATAAGAATAAAGTTTCGTTCCCGGATAAGGATAGTAAACATACAGAAACAATTCATCGGCTTCTACTTCACTTAGAAATTTAATGGTATTAATAAACTTTTTAGGTGTTTCATCAGGTAATCCGATAAGCACAAATGCCGTTGTTTTTAAGCCAACTTCTTTGGCCCAGGAAAAAGCCTGTTTAAATACAGAAGTGCTGATTCTTTTATTCAGCATCTTCATGCGTATTTCATCATCGCCAGATTCAACACCAATTAACACTTCTTCGCAGCCAACGTTTTTCATTTTTTTGAACAATTCTTTATTACACAGATCCGCTCGTATATTACATTGGAAAGGAACCTTAATTTTTGAATATTCATTTAAAAAAGCACTCAACCATCTGCTGTTTACTGTGAAAGTATCATCATGAAATCTAAAGTAATCATAGCGGTAGTGTTTCATAACATATCTTATTTCTTTAATTGCTTGACGGGGGCTTTTAAATCTTACGAATCGAGGTCCATAAAATTTTTTTAAGGCATGATTTGAACAATAAGTACATTCAAAAGGACAACCACGGGAAAAAATAAATTCCAGACCAAACCTATTGTGATAATATTCTCTTGGGAATTTTAATATGCTTTCATCTAAGAAAATTGATCTATCTGGGATAGGCAGAGTGTTAACATCGATCAGTGTTGTAGGTGTAGGATTTTTAATGATTTTGTTGCGTTTATTTCGTACCCAAAAACCAATGGTTTTAACATGACTGCCATCATTTTTTTTTAAATTTCTAATAAAATCTAATAAAACATATTCTCCTTCACCAAGGCATATTGCATCTATTGATTGTGAGACATAAATACATTCTGGAAATATAGTAGGGTGAACTCCACCCATAATTATTGTAATTTTAGGGAATTTCATTTTAATTTGTTTTGCAACTTTAACTGCAGAATTAAACGTTGAAGCTGTAACAGAGAGACCGACAACCAAAGGATTAAATAAATTTATTCTTGTAAATAATGCCTTTGATGCTTCCCAGCTATCATATGAAAAATAATTTACCCGATGACCATTTCGTTTGAGGATTGCTGACATTGAAGCTATACCCATGTCAAAACTTGGCAGCAAAGAACTTCCGATAGATGATTTTATAAACAATATATTCATATTTCTGATACTATAGAAAGAATAGGATTTCAATGTTATTGAAGAAGATTATACACTCAATATAATGAATATCGAAATAAGCACTATGATTGGCTGTCGGAATAACTGTAGCTTTTGTCCCCAAAAGGCAATTATTTCACAATACAAGAAGAATGGCGGTATACCTTTGTTGCCCATGAATTTTTCCTTTTATAAATCATGCATTGATAAACTGCCACTGGAAACCTGCGTTGTTTTTTCTGGAATGTGCGAGGCTTTCTTGAATCCTAGATGCACAGATATGATTTTCTATGCCTATGAAAAAGGTTTACCGGTAAGTGTCTATACGACCTTGATGGGGATGACCATTAAGGATGTCAAAAGATTAAGAAAAATTAAGTTTCCTCAGAATGATCCACATGCCTTTGTTGTTCATTTGCCATCGGTTGGCAATATTGAGCATATCAAGATCGATAAGACTTATTTTTTGGTTTTGAGTGAAATATATGAAAGCACCATTCCTGTAGTTTTTCATTATCATGGTGATGCGCTGATATCTCAGTTGAAAAATTTTTTTACGAATAAAATTGCAACAGTCGAACGATTTCCTGCGCATTCGCGTGCTAGCAATCGTATTGTGGGTCAGTTGAAGCGGAGGAAAGGTGTGATTGGTTGTTTAAAAATGAAATTATATGGTTCTTATGGACCGATATTGTTACCGGACGGAACAATGATTCTTTGTTGTCAGGATTATTCAATGAAGCATATTTTGGGTAATTTTAAAATCCAAACGTTTAATGAAATAGTTCATGGGGATGAAATTCAAAAGGTAGAATTAGGATTAAAAGATGAACACATTGATATATTGTGTAGAAATTGTGAGTTTTCGTATGACATTAATTGGTTAGCTCGAATAGCGAATCAAAAAGTATTTATTCCAGATCATCACGAGTAATTTTTTTTATGGGTTGACTTGAGATGAAAGATTTAAAAAAACAATTACAATAAGAGGTCGGTACATTTTTGAATAAACCCCCGTTGATCAAATGAGTAGTGTATTTTTGTATACATAGAATTGAGTGCAATTACTTCATGCAACACATTTTTCCCCTGAAGAGCTTGATCCATAAGCCTGGCAATTTGTGTCATTTCAGGTTCGTTCATACCTCGTCGTGTTACCTCAGCCGTACCAATCCGCATAAACCATCGATTATTATTGAATTCCATCCCCTCAAAATTTGTTGCAATATTATTGTCTTTTAGGTATTTATAGAGTTTCATATAGTTTCCCTTTGTATCAATAAAAACATGACATTGGTGATTTTCGGAATATCGGCCCGTATTGGCACGTTTGACTTCGTATCCCAGATTGTCAAATGCTGTACCTATAGCATTAGAGTTGAGAATGATCTGTTTGGCAAATTTTTTTCCGTATTTTTTCATTTCCAATATTGTGATTGCGAGCGCTATTATATGAGAAACATGCGTTGAGGAATATAGACCATGATTCATAATCATATTTGCTTTCTCTGCGAGGTCCATATCGCGAAACGCTATCATTCCTTTGTGAGGTCCTGGGAGGGTTTTATGTGTATTGGCACAGATTACGTTTGCTCCTTCAAGGAGTGGCGATTGAAATTGTTGTCCCATAATAAGTCCCATGGTGTGGCTAGCATCAAAAATAATAATAGGATTTTTTCCGATTGCATCCCGAATACCTTTCAGGTTGACGGGATTAAGGTAATAAGAAATATCAAGATAGAGTGCGCGAATCCGCAATTTTGAAAATTTGCTAGCGATTTTGTTAGTATCAAATGTGAGAGTCGCAAAATTATAATCTGCAAAAACGTGTTTTCTGCCTGCGCGTTCGACAATACCTTTTGTTGCAAAATGACCACCAGCCTCAAGTGGTACGGTCATGATTGTATCGTTTGGTTCAGTTGTAGAGAGGATAGCGCATATCATTGCATGTACTCCAGAAAGAACATTGAGATTTACTTCAACCGCTGAAAGCATCTGTTTTGCTGCTTCCATAGCTTCGTACACAAGATGTTCTACGCCTGGAAAACCCAACGCGGTAAAATGGCCATTATCCATAATCGCATCGCGAGTGCCACCACCCATATAGTAGCGTTCATTTATTTTTGAACCAAGAAACATTCGAGCAGTATTGGACATTTGATTTTCATTTGCAGTTAAATGCAGAAAATTTGTATTTCTTTGTTCCTCCTTTTTTATTTGGTTCAATAATTTATCGATATTCATATGAAGATGAGATATTTTTTGGCATAATAATTCAATTATTTACTGTCACTTATGTATCTTATATTATTTATTCAGAATTTATTATAAATCATAAGTTTGAAAAAAATAATATCGTAGCTAGAGTCATAGTTAACAGATCTTAGAATCATGAGTGATAAGACTCAATTTGTCTAAATATATTATAGATAATATGTGTAGTCATATGTGGTAAAAAGTATATTTTATACAACTTCACTTTCTGTTTGTTACTTTTTTCAAAAGTATATTTGTGCGTCTTTGCAAAAAAACCATATTTTTTTAAAATTTGTTTAAGAATATTAGTATAAATACTATTTGGTATAACGAGACCACATGTGAGACTGTTTCTTTCAGTAATAATTTTAATATTTGGATATATTGCATTAAGATTCTTTAAAAATAATTGTTTATTTGTCAGCTGATCCTGGATGATTTTTTTAAACCCGTATTTTCCTAAGGAGCATATCGTTGCCCATATAGACACAGCCGATGCTCCCGGTCTAGATCCCAAAACAGTAGCATCTGTTTCTGGGAGATAATTTATTGTACGTTCAATATAAGGGCGAAATTTTTTTTTGTAAAGTATCACACCAGCAGGATGCGGAACTCCAGCAAATTTGTGGAAATCAACAAGGAGGGTTTGGATATAGGGATTTGTAAAAGGTCTGAATGTGTTATTAAGAAACGGCTCAATAAGACCATTTAGGGCAGCGTCCATCCAAAGGAAAAAATAAATATCTTTGTATTTGTTTTTAATTTTTTTTATGATTGTCGCTATCGCTTTTTTATCATCAGATGTGCCGGTTTGAGTATATCCCAGTGTAAGTGGAATTAAAAATCCTCTATACCCTATTGTATATAACTTTTGGATGAGAATAAATAATCCTTCAGGATCCATATTCCATGTTTTACTGTTAAGTGGAGTAGTAAAAAGGTTAATACCTGTAATATCTGCACATTTAGTTATGGAATAATGGGTTAGATCCGTTTGTATGACGCAGATGGAATATTTTTGTTGAATTTTTGATTTTAAATAATTTCTCCCCATCCACATGGAAAAGAGATTTCCTTCAGTTCCGCCTGATGTGATATACCCTTCTAAAGCGTTGTGATTTCCATGGTATAAATTAATCATTTTTTTTATAACATCGCGTTCTAATATTTGAGTTCCAAAAGGAGTACTCCGTTTTATAGTCCAGTTTCCAAGATGGTTAGGATTGACATCAAGAAAGAATTTATATGCCCACACCGCTAGTGGACGAGCTGGCGTTGTGAGCCACCCAAGATTATTATATTGGCCTTTTTTGTCATATTCCTTTTTTATGAAAAAGAGATTGCAATATATGAGTAGTTTAGATACACCGGATATAGGAAATGTATCAGAAGGAATAGTTGTTGATATAAATGATCTGACTTTTCGGATAATTCTTGTTTTTATTCCAAACATAAAATAATTCTTAAAAAGAACGTTGTGGTAATATATAATAACAATAATTAATACATGTTTTATAAAAGTGACCGTTTTTGAGATTGTTTCTTATTTGTTTATATTTATTTTGTTTCCAAAATTTCCAAACATCATATTCATTTTTTCTTAAGTCACCGCAGATAATTGTTTCTCTTTCAGAGAAATCGAGAAAACAACAAGGGTGAATTTGTCCGAATTGATTGATAATGAGAGATTCTGACGGAATCATACAAGATTTATTTCTGTAATAGTCATCATTTTTTTTATTCTTGTTAAGAATAGTTTTTGGTTGCGTATTGAAGATATTGATTGTATATTCAACATTATTGTCTATAGTAAGAAGTTTCTTTACTTTTTGAAGTTGTTCTAGCGCTATTTCCCCTTGTGCGGAAGAAAGAATCATTTTTTTGTGATATGGGTACAATGAATCAAATTCCACATAATCACAGCCTGCATGCTGTGCTTTTTTTGCGAAATTAAAGATATCCTGATAATTATCTTTTTGGATGACAAACAAGACTCCGATAGTATTTTTTGTATTTAGTTTCTTATTCTTTATTGAGAGGTAGTATCTGATATTTTTCCATACAATTTCAAATGTGTCGGATCCGTTAATTTTTTTATATATTAATTTGTTGCTTGCATGAACGGATACTCGAATTTTATCCCAGTTGATAGTATTAAGATGTAGAGCAAGTTTTTTTGTTAAAAGAACACCGTTTGTTATAAGACTTCCGGATAAAGATTGTTTTTTAATCAAAGCGGTGAGTTCATATATATTTTCATATAGAAGCGGTTCTCCTCCCCCGACTATTTCAGCATTTTTTGTAACAGGTGGAAGTTTTGATAAAAGTTTTTTATATTCGTCTATGGTTAGATGTCCCTTTTCTAATAGTGGAAATGACTTATATTTGATCTTTGAAACAAGATTTTTTCTCCAGCACATTGGACACCTGTGATTACATAGATAGCCGATTGGATATAATCTTATAGTGTAAGGACCAAGCGTATCTTGTAGAAGATAGCTAATAGCATTAGTTATTCGATTAACTTTTTGGGCGATACCATGTTTTATGGATTTTGATAGTATCATTTTTGTAGAATTCCCAAACCGGAATCTTTAGGAAATGGGAACAATATTTTATTATGATTTTTTAACTCTTTCCAGAGCTTCCAGACGCCGAAATGCCCTAAATCGTCAGTGTATCTTACATACACGTCATGAAATATCATAAAGCCATATTTGGTTAGTCTTGGCCAGAATAAAGAGTAATCCAATTTTACTCCCTTATATGAATGGTTTCCGTCAATATAGATATAATCATATATTTTTTTTGGATATATTTTCGTATACTGCATTGTTGTCATGACATGAGTAGTAATCCATTTATTTAATTGTAAATATGAAAAATGTCTATCTGGATCCACTTTCCTCCACCAGCCGATTCCTGACCAATGATTTTTATCGTCTCCATCATATCCTGCATCTACGAAGTCTACGTGGCCAGTATTATTATCCTTACACGCTAGTGCACAAATAGCCGGAATATACCCTTTTCGAGATCCCACACAGAGAATTCGATTGGGTTTATTATTTCGGATCAATGCATAATGAATATATCCGAATCCCAAATCGCCTGTTTCTGGATTTGTTTGATGACCGTCATCGCCGTCAAAATAGGTAATAATTTTATTTGCTGTTAGTTTATTTATAACTGTTGATCTTTCCCTGTTTAGAAATAATTTAATTACAGAAGAAATTTTTTTGATAAAATTGTGCATATGAGAATTGTCTATGTTAAGCTAAATAATCGTTTAAGAAAATTAAGAACCAAATATGGTATATTTGTACCATGCGCGGAGCTCTTTTTCGGTCATGGCGAGGAGGAGTTCCCAAAAATGTCGTATATCATATTTCATTGTGTTCGCATTATATAATTGTATTCGAGAAAAATCGACCTATGTATTTTTTGGCAGTCCTTATTTTGTTATTAGCATTATTTCCTTTACTAATTATTATTAGTCTATTTGTAGTTATAATGTCTGGATTACCAATATTTTATTTACAGAAACGTATTGGGAAGAATGGAAAGTCGTTTATCATGTATAAATTTCGTACGATGGAAGTGGGTGCAGAAAAGAAACAAAAAGCTCTGGAAAAAAGAAATGAAGCAGATGGACCGGTATTTAAAATCCATAATGATCCGCGGTTTACTTCTATTGGACGGTTTCTTAGTCATACGGGACTGGATGAATTGCCACAATTGTGGAATATTCTTCGTGGCGAAATGGCGCTCATAGGTCCCCGTCCCCTTCCCATAGATGAGGCAAATAAGCTCACGAGATGGCAGAAGAAGCGTCATAGTATAAAACCAGGTATCATATCACCCTGGATTCTCAACGGGTACCACAATAAGCCATTTGAGGCATGGATGAAAAGTGACGTGTTATATGTGAAACAAAAATCTTTTTTGTATGACATACTTTTCTGTATTAGAATTATTCCCTATTTAGGTCATCTTTTCATTCGGGAGATTTGTAAGAGATAATCACTACCAATATCCCATTTGCCGGAGTTTTTCCATAACTATTTCTTTGCTTTGCTCCCGTCCTGACCGTTCACCTTCCCCAATTTTGGCTTTTTTGGTAAATGGCTGTTCGCCTAAAGATCGATATCCCTGATCATAGAGGGATACATACGGAACGTGTAATGTGTGAATATATTCCCAAATGTCCTTTTCCGTAAAATGCAGAAGCGGATGGATTCGTATGTGATCTTTTCGTTGGGAAAAATACTGTTCCTTGCTCCGTGATTCATGTTCATCCCAACGGATGCCGGACATAAAGGCAACTGGTTTGAATTTTTTTATAAATGCATTCATAGCGTGTATTTTCATTATACGAGATAGTTTCATTTTTTCCGGTTCTGTCGTGCAACGGTTGAATTTCAGAAGATCTGTTTTTGCATGCGGAACGACAATAAGATTGATGTTCCACTCCTTAGTTATTTTTTTAATGAATGTATAGATTTCCGGAAATTCTATAGTGGAGTCATTAAACATAACCGGAAAAGGGATGGTGTTGTCATATAATGTCCGTATGATATGAAGAAGGACAGTAGAGTCCTTTCCTCCGGTCCATGCAACGACAATTTTTTTCTGCGGAAATTTTTTTGAGGCATCTATGATAACTTCATGAGTTTTTTTTATCTTTATTTGTAGTATATTCATAGTATAATGTACGGTATATGAATTTTTTGGAATTTTTATCTCACCCTCCTGATTTATCACATACACGAAATTTTTATTCTTTCGGATATATTGATCCGGGTTCCGGATATGTATTTTCTTCTGTTTTACCTATGGTAGCAGGAATAATTCTAACCTTTTTAACATCGGTATTCATTTTTTTTCGATTGCGATTATTCCCGTTGATTAAGAAATATTTTGTATATTATATCGTGATCCTTATAGCTTTATCCGGAGTTACATTATATTATATCCGTACTATGAAGCATACCGGAGACAAAGAACGGGTCATCGTATTGGGAATTGATGGTTTGGATTCTACTATCCTTGAAAAAGGATGGAAGAACAATCTTTTTCCAAATTTAAGGATTTTAAAAGAAACAGGAAGCTATTCTTTATTGCAAACATCTGTCCCCCCACAATCTCCTATTGCATGGGCAAGTTTTATGACCGGCGTGTGGCCGGCCAAACACGGTGTGTATGATTTTATCGCTAGAGACCCTAAAACATATGCTCTGGATTTGACGTTTTCCGATCCGAATAAAAATCCGCTTCAAGTGGCGCCGTTTTGGCAGTATCTGGAAAAACAGAATATTCCGACTACTATACTTTTTTTGCCGGATACGTTCCCTCCATTTCCGGGAAAGGCAAAAATATTTGCCGGTATGGGGGTTCCCGACGTTATCGGCACGATGGGAGCATTTATGCTCATTACCTCATCAAAAACGTATTCATTGGATCCGAAATGGAGAGGGAGGTTGGTAGTTGTCGATGATACTGCCACGATACATACGGAAATTGAAGGACCGAAATATTCACAACTGCAGGAAAGAAAAACCTCCACTGTTCCTTTGACCATTGTAAAAAATAATGGTGACAGATCTATTGCTATAAACATTTCCGGACAAACAATAACGATTGCGGAGGGTGCATTTTCAGATTGGGTCACTGTGGACTTTAAAATTGATTTTTTTACCAGTATAAAAGGAATGGTAAAATTTTATCTAAAAACTTTTGATCAGGATTTTACGTTGTATGTAACTCCCATTAATATAACGCCGGATAAATCGGTATTTCCTATATCTACTCCCAAAGAATATGCATCGGAATTACAGAAAAATTATGGACAATTCTATACACAAGGATTGCCTCATGACACTTGGGCATTGGAGGAGGATATATTTGATGAGGACACATTTTTAGAACAGGCGGATGATATCCTTGACCAGCGCAAACGAATTATTCTCGGTGAATTAGATAAAAGTAGAACAGGCCTCTTTATCGGATATTTTGGTATTCTGGATACCATACAGCATATGTATTGGAGGTTTTTGAATGATGATTCCAGTCCGTATCAATCTACCATTGAAACATATTACACAAAGATAGATGTGATCGTTGGTGAGGTTATGAGAAATTTGAAAGAATTCGATACCCTTATCCTTTTGTCTGATCATGGATTTGCAGATTTTCAGTATGAGTTTAATGTCAATTCCTGGTTACGGGAAAACGGGTATCTGACATTAACCAAAGAAGATATCATCGGAAAAGAATATCTGGAAAATGTTGACTGGTCAAATACAAAAGCATATGCGGTAGGATATAACAGTATTTATTTTAATCTCAAAGGTCGGGAGAAATTTGGATCTGTGGAACACAATGAAATTGTGGAATTGCAGAATACGTTAATTAAACAGTTATCTGAATTTGACAATCCATTAACGAATGAAAATATTGTGAAACATATATACACGAGAGATGAAACAGGAATTAATAAAGATAATCTTGATGCTCCGGATTTGTTTATCGGGTATTATAAAGGCATCCGATCTTCATGGGATACGGTAGTTGGAGGTGCTCCGGAGATGATTGTTCAAAAGAGAAATTCCAAATGGAGTGGAGATCATCTCTTTGATCCTACCGAGGTGCCGGGAGTATTATTTTTAAACAAAAAAATTGCTTTGACCGATCCTTCCATAATTGATATAGCTCCATCTATTTTAAAAATATTTAGTGCGCCTGCACCTTCATTATTTGACGGGCATGTATTAGAGTAAAACCTTTATGAAATTCATGCGATACAGAAATTTATGAAAAAACAAACGCATGTGGCTCAAAAGCAGTTTTGGCTGCAAGCTATCTATATAACCATTTTTTGCGTATGTGTGTGGGGCATACTCAATGTTTTAGGTGAAGTAGATCTTCACGCGTTGAAAAATATATCTCTTTCCAAAATGAATTTTGGAAAGAGTGTTTTGTGTAAAGATTGTAATATTCTCCTTATATCTTTCGATACGCTTTCTGCTAATCATCTTCCGTGTTACGGATATTTCAGAGATACTGCTCCAAATTTATGCAAATTTGCCAAAGAAAATATATTATTTACTAATTCATTTGCTCAATCAGATTGGACTTTACCAAGCCATTTTTCTATTTTTACCTCCTTATATCCATCAATACATCAAGTTCTCGGAGAATATGAAGATGAATTAAACTCTCAATATTTTACCCTTCAAGAGGTATTACAAAAATATGGGTATGGGACACATTTTTTTGGAAATACGCAAAATGCTAATATACCACTTGATAAAGGTTTTGGTAGAGGTTTTACTGATTTTCACAAGCAAGGATCTTCCGGTGAAGATTTTGATGAGGCAATTAACAGATTTATTGCAGATGCTAAATATAAAAAAACCTTTGCGTTTATTCACTCAATGTATGTCCATGACCCCTATTATCCTGGTGATGAAAGTACGTTAATTTTTACAAAAGAAAGATTTTCTGATATTCCCCTTAGCGAACAATCTTTTAATTCGGAATCGAATTTAGAAAAATTTTATCCATATGTGGAAGATTATGTGAAAAAAAATATTTTACCATTAATATATGACCAAAAAGTTATTGATGCATTTCATCTATTTTGTCAGGAAACTGATATAAAGAAAAAGAAGCAAATTTTTGATTATCTAGTAACTATAAATTCGTTATTTAATGATCTGTCTAACCATTACAGTTTTGATATTCTATATAATGGAAAGTCAGAGTATATAAAAACTCTTTATGACGAACAGATATATAATTTAGATAAGACAGTAATACAATCGTTAACGCGATTAATCAATGAAATTCCAACAAAGACGATTATTATTATTACAGCCGATCATGGGGAAGCGTTTATGGAACATGGTGTATTTGCTCATCAGAATTTATATTCTGAAATTCAACGAGTGCCGCTCATCATGTATATTCCCGGATTTAAAAATTTGAAAATTGACTCATTGATTCAGGGGATAGATCTGTTTCCAACAATTCTTGATATTGTGGGGGTTCCGTATGATACGATGAAAATCGAAGGGAAAAGCCAGGCGTGTTTATCGCTGTGTAAGCAGGATCAATTAAACCCGTATGTCATTTCTGAAATATATAAAGAAAAAGGAAGATCTATTGTTACTGTAGATCGAAGATGGAAGCTTTATGCACATAACGTAGATGCTACGGATAGTGCGTACATGAAAATTGAGCTATTTGACGTTATAAAAGATCCGGGAGATAAAAAAAACATAGCAGCGGAACATAATAATATTGTATCTGAAAAAATGAAGATTATTCAGTCATTTATAAATCGTCCTGCACTTCCAATTTTACTTTTACCAATTCCAACCCGAACTCCTGATAGTATAGAAAAAGAACGCAGGGAAAAAATTAATTATTTCCATTATTGAGAATAGGTGTACGCCTATTCGTCTTTCTCCAGATATTTTTTCCCCAGACGCAGGGATTCGGAAATGAAAAATTGTTTCACATTTTCCCATTCTAAAGGTATGAGCATCCGGGGCATTTCGGTATTTTCCGCATCCTGGAAATACGTAAGACTTTTTATCAGCGTAAATTGATTTGCATCGAGAAGTTTATATTTTTGATCATAAAAAGTAAGCATCGTTTCCAGAGGATAGAGTTTTTTTGAAATCATATAAAGGTCGATATAATCCTTCTTCGTGCTTCTATCCATGATAGCAACGAGCTTCATAGCAGCGATGTCTTTGGGATCTGCGACAGAAATATTTGCGTATGGCGTGGTTTTTTCTATAAGCGGATAGTCATATCCGAAATAGCTGAATTTAATTCCTTCAAATGTTCCAATGAGAGAAATACCTTTTACCACCTCGGGTTTGAATTTTCCGATTGTTTGAAGTTGTTTGGCAAGTATATCAGGTTGAAACGGAATCCCGGAAAAAAAATCAAAATCAATGGAAACCCGATGTCCGAAGTGAAGTGCCAGAGCAGATCCGCCTGCAAGATATGCATCTTTAAAAAATGTGCTTTTTCCTAATATGGCCAAAGTTTTTGTCGCCACGTCTGATAAGACGGTTCCAAACATGCTACCTCCTTTTGGGAAATGCCTACATACGCTGACCAAAATGTTCCGTTCCATGGTGAAAAATCCCGTTCCTGTTTCAGGGTTTGAATAATAAGATTTTTGGGGAATGTTTGAATTACCCAGCGGGCGGCGTTTATATCCCCTTTATCCAGTAGACGATGAATGATATGCGTCGGATTTTGAGACGGATTGATTTGTGTCGGATCTGTATCCCAAAAGAATTGATAGAGGAATGTCGGAAGTGTGGTTGGCAGGCTCCTTTCTGTAGGCATACGTCTATTTTACCATATCCGGACGGTGGAGTATGGTCGTTTTTTGTGCTTCTTCTTTTTTCCACTCCCTGATTTTTTTATGATCTCCGGAGAGAAGAATTGGAGGCACTTCCATACCATTATATACTTGAGGATTGGTATACTGCGGGCCTTCTAGGATATTTGGATCGGAAAATGATTCCTGTACTGGGCTTTCGGGTTTTCCAAGGACTCCGGGAATGAGGCGAACGATGGAGTCTACTAGTACCATCGCAGGGATCTCCCCTCCGGTCAGGATATAATCACCGATGGAAAATTCTGCATCTACCAATATCCGTATCCGTTCGTCTATACCTTCATAATGTGCGCAAAAGAAAATAAGGTGATCTTTTGTGGATAATGCCTGTGCATCAGCCTGTTTATACTGTTTTCCCTGCGGGTCCAGAAGGATAACAAAAGGGTTAATCGTAGGATGCAATGATTTGGCATGGGCAATTGCCCGGTCTGCAATATCGACTTTCATAATCATGCCGACTCCCCCGCCATACGGTCGGTCATCAACGGTTTTATAGTTGTCTTTGGCAACATCACGGATGTTGATGTAGTTGATTGTGATAATTCCTTTTTTTATGGCGCGGCTGATTATAGAAGAAGAAAACGGTCCCTCAAACATAGCCGGGAAAAGAGTGAGGATGGTGATATACATAAAATAATAGAAGGTTAGAAGTTGAGTAAGCTTAGAAGCTTAGCGTCTTCGTGATGAGAGTTTTTATTAATGTTAAATTTCTAAGCATCTAAACATCTACGCTTCTAAGCCTCTGCTTCCTGCGGAACGCTTTCTTTATTGCTCTCCGCTATCTCTACGTCGGCAAAGACTTTTTCTTTGGTGGCGATGATTTTTATAAGATCACGCAGTGCCATGATGATGCGGCCCTTTTTACCAATAATTTTGCCCATGTCCTCGGGATTGGCATGAATGACGTAGATGGTCCGGTCGCCCTCAACTACTTCGTCTATGACGATATCATCAGGATAATCGACGATGTGCTGGAGGATATAAAGAAGTGTTTCTTTCATAAGCTTACGCGATAAGTTTTTTGACTCCATCGGTCATTTGAGCTCCTTTGGATAGCCAATAGTCGATACGGTCTTTTTTCAAAACAATTTGTGGAGGTTTGACCAGCGGATTGTAATAGCCGAGGAGTTCTATGGCGCTGCCGTCCCTGCGCTTCCCTTCTTCTATAGCAATGACACGGTATGTTTTTGCGTTTCTTTTGCCTGTCTGTGTGAGTCTGATTTTTACCATAATGATGTATATCGTATCATAATTTACCCATCTTCTCAAGCGCATTTTGCGCAGCCTGCTGCTCCCCTTCTTGTTTTGATTTCCCGATGCCGTCTCCAAGTGGTTTTTGTCCGATTTTTACTGATATCCAAAATGTTCGATCATGATCGGGTCCTTCTGTTTTTACTACTTCATAATTCGGAGAAATTTTATGTGTCTCCTGGACAAGCTCCTGAAGGTAACTTTTGAAATCAATATAGGATTTATTTGCGACAATAGATTCTATCTGTGGAAATAAGTGCGCGTTGAGAAAAGCAGAAACATTTGGAAGTCCCTGATCTTCGTAAAGAGCTCCTAAAAATGCTTCAAAGCTATCCGCCAGAAGTGAAATATTGCTTCGACCTCCGCCTTCTTCTTCGCCTTTACTGAGAAATAATAGCTCTCCAAAGCCAAGAGTTTTCGCAGCAGCACCAAGACTCAGTGTTTTTACGACACTGGATCTGATATTGGTGAGAATTCCTTCAGGATACTGCGGATACTTTTTATAAAGAAATTCTGATGTGATAAACGAGAGGATGGCGTCTCCCAGAAATTCCAGCCGTTCATTGGATTCTTTTATGTGTTTGGCCTCATTGAGATAGGAACGGTGATAAAAAGCCTGTTTTAACAGTTCCTGGTTTGTAAAAGTGATTTCGATTTTTTCCTGAAGTGTTTTAAAATTCATAGATAGTATAGTTATTTGATAAGAGCACCGAGGGCGCCATTGATAAATTTTGCACTCCCTTCACTTCCAAAGCTTTTTGACAGCTCAACCGCTTCATCTATGATAACTTTATCCGGCGCTTCTTTTTCCATAGTGAGTTCATATACGGCCAGCCGAAGAATAGCCAGGTCAATTTTTGCAATTTTTTCAATCGGCCATTCCGGTGCTATTTCAATAATCTTTTTGTCGATAGTATCTATGTGATCAATAATTGGTTGAATTTCCTGATCATTCTCGATATTTTGAAATTCGTAGGCAAAAAGTTTTTCCATGCGGACAATGCGTTTTTGGTGCCGGGGATCGGTTGAGGTCTTCATGAATGATTAGTATTGTCATCCCGCACTTGATGCGGGATCTTAAGATTCCTGCTTTCGCAGGAATGACGGATTAGGATTTTTTCTGTTTTTTTTCTTTTTTCACGATAACGGGTTTGCCTTTGTAATATCCACAGGTGGTACAGATTCTGTGGGGTAGGATAAATGCCTTGCAATTGCCACACTGGATCATGCCCAGGAGATTGAGTTTGATTGCGGCTTTGCGTTTGCCTCCGCGTCTGGTACTATGTCTGCGTTTTGGTAGTGGAGTCATATAGTGTGATTATATCTTTTTTAACAATTCTGCTCAAGGGTGGAAAAAATTTCTTACATCCGTTCGACTGTGGGGATGCCCAGAAGTGTGAGTCCTGTCATCATCACATCAGCAACTGCCTGGGTGAGTGTGAGCCTAGTGTCTGATCCGACGATCGTGTGTTTTGCGTAGAAAAGATTAAAAGCCTGGGCCAGATCATAAAGATATTCGCATAGGATATTGGGTGCATAGTTTGTTGCAGCTGAACCCACGATATCCGGGAAAAAGAGAAGCAGACGGGCAACCGCATGTTCTTCCTCATTCAACGTCTGAGAATTGCCTGCTGACTGCTGAGAATTTCCTTTACTTTTTTTTATCACACTTTTACATCGGGCATAGGTGTAGAGGAGATATGGCCCTGAATCGCCGGTAATATTGACCGACTCATTGATGTCAAATGCAATTTCCTGATCTGTGTTGACTTTCAGGAACGCATATTTTATGGCCGCGATCGTGGCTTTTTCAGCAATATCTTCATTGTCTGTGTCACCATATTCTCTCTTGCCTTCATTGATAATCTTTTCCATTGCTTTTTTCACTTCATCTAAAAGCCAGCTCCCTAATACGACATTTCCGGTACGACTACTCATTTTTCCGCTTTTCAGTTGGACAAACCCATATGCCAGGTGATACTCTTTTCCCCGAGTGTCAGGAAATACGCGCGCAATTGCTTCAAACATAACATTGAAATATTGGATTTGCTCAGTCGAAACGCAGTGGATAACCGTATCGGGGTGATAGTCTCCAAACTGAAGTTTAGCCAGTCCTATGTCTTTTCCTTCGTATGTTGGGTTGCCCTCCGATGTGATAAAGACGCGGTTATGAAGTCCGAATTTTTCCCCGGGAAAAATGACTGCACCATCACTTTCTTCAAATATTCCCTTTTTTATTCCATCTGTCACCAGTTGTTTCCCCAGCGTATATACGTCACTTTCAAAATAAAGCCGGTCAAAATGCGTTCCCAACCGTGTATACATAAGATCAAAATACTCCAAGCTCCAAGCTCTTGTTTGTTCATAGAGCGGATAGATGTCAGGGTTTTTTTCATAAATTTTTTTGTTGATGGCGTTAATCTCTTTTTTTGCATCTTCATCTTCTTCATATGCTTTGTTTCCGGAAACATACGCTTGTGCAAGAAAATCTGTTTTTTGTTGGATTGTCTTCAATATTGAGATTTGTGATTTGAGGTTTGGGATATGTAAAAGCGTATAGAGTGCTTTTGCAATATGAAGCCCGACATCTCCTTGATAATTGGCGCGTATGACATGATTGCCGTCTGTTTCTAAAAGTCGGACAACACTCTCCCCTGTAATGATATTCCGGAGATGTCCGATATGGAATGCTTTATGAGTATTTGGTTGGGCATATTCGACAAGAATAGTTTGTTTTTTTTCATTGTTCGGAAGAAGAGGCTTTTTGAGATTTTCCAAAAGGAATTCATTTGATATGAATATATTGATAAACCCCGGAGGCATGACTTCTATTTTCTCAATACCTGCCTTTTGGAGATCGCCATTTTTTTCCAAATGGTTTTTAATTTCCTCTCCGATCACCATTGGAGATTTTTTCAGAGTTTTGGATAGCTTCATGGCGATATTGGTCGTGTAGTCGCCATGCTCTGGGGTATCAGATATGTCCACATCGGGTTTGACATCGGGTATCCCCATATCCAGAAGTATGTTCGTAAGAATTTTTTGGATAGTAATTTTCATAGATTCATATATATCATATCGTATTTGTGAATACTGGTCTATTTTTATTGTAAAAAAATGTAATACATTACAAAAAATATTTTGTTGACCCGATATGTTTGAGAATACTTGAAGCTTGAATAGAGGCGTGTTTTAGAGATTTTTGAATATCATTTGTTTGTATAAAAGTTACTATAAACGTTCCTTGAAATGCATCGCCGCATCCGGTGGTGTCAATGATTTTTGTGACTTTTTGAGCAGGTTGCTCATATTGTTTCCCTTTATGCCAGGCAATACTCCCCTTGCTACCAAGCGTTAATATGAAAATTTTATTTGAATAGTGTTGGCTCAAATGAGCAATCATTGATTTTTGTTTGGTCGTTGCGCCAATAAAAATAATATCGAAGTATTTGGCATATCTAGTGATACAATTTTCTTTTTTATCAAAATCTGCTTTTTCGTAGTCCTGAGAAAAATCAACAGATTTCATAGCACTCGTTTGCAAATTTTTTATTGATTCAAAAATATGTTCCATACCATCAGATAAGGGTACAAACATGACATTATGCGTAGCGATGAAATCTAAATCCTGATGAGTAAGCGTCCAGTATTTGAGAATACCAGCATTATACCCGACGAATTTTCGTTCACCGGTATTTTCAAGAATTATATTTTGCAAGGCAGTATGCCCTTCTATTTTCTTGAGATGAGTCGTGTTGATATCAATTTTTTTCAACAGAGTGTCGATTTTGTTGCCGTAGACGTCTGTCCCAACAGCACTTACCAAAGATACGGAAGCCCCCGATGAGTGTGCATTTACCGCGACGTTAAACGCAATACCTCCGGGTTTCAGGATATCCCTATTTTTGTAAAAATCGATTCCGATGTCACCAATGCAAACAAGTTTCATACTATTTTTACTTCATAAATGTGTGCAACGCCTCAATGACACCTTTGCTTTCCGATTGACGAGCAATCCACGTTGCTAATGATTTTATATGCGGGTGGGCATTTTCAACAGTGATAACTATTCCACCATTATCAGTGATATGTTTCGCTGCTTCAATATCATTGGCTCCGTCACAAAATAATATAGTATTATTCAATTCAATGATTCCTCGATCCGATAATTCTGAAAAAGCTGTTGCTTTTGATCTTCCTTTTTCTAAAATTCGAAGTGTGCCGTTTCCTACTTCAGTGCAGTATATGTGAGAGAATTGAACTTGTGTAATTAATTGTGATATATATGCAGATACCGGTTCATACTCACCATCATATGATGAGTCATGGGTGTTTGGACCCATTTCCCAAATTGTTCCGGTAGCTACACCTTGTAACTTGTCTGTGGGTATCGATATCGGTGTTGATATATTTGGAAAAAATCCCCATTCATTTTGTGCTAATTTCGGATTAGATGATAAAGTCCAATGTGTGGCAACAATTTTTTTTAAGCGTTCAATCTCTTCTTGTGCTTCATCTGATGATAATGTTTGAAAATTTTTATCAGGAGATACGCCTTTGGGTGACCAAAGATGGCCGTCTTCAAATATAGAAGGGCCAGGAAATATGTCTATAATAGTCTCTCCTCCCATTTTTTTGGTAAACGTCAACAATTCGTCAGGAGATTGTGAAGTTGCTACACCGATTGAAATATTTGGTAATGAGCCAAGGTGTTTAAGTGCGTCGGGTAAATCAGGATGAAAGCCAAATGGTGCGTCGGAAGTTTTTCTACCTTTTAGTGTCCCATCGATGTCAAAAAAAATACTACATTGGCTATTGAGAAATTTTTCTTTAATGTTTAATACTGTGTCATTTCGTGTAGATAATTCTTTTGAGTTCATACCTTTCCTAGTATACTATGGAAGTAATTCAGCAGGCCAGGATGCTAAAAATTCACTTCCTTTTGACCACGTAGGAGTATTGACAGGTAATACGCCAGTCCACTCTCCTGTTTTTTGAGATTGCTCTGAAAGCTCTGCTAAAAGCTTTAGATGCATAATTTCACTGTCTTGAGTAACGCTTCCATTTAATCGATGTGCAGCTTTGGTTACCCCATCTATAGCTGCATTTCCCCATTGTATCGAAAGAATGGTTGAAGGTTTCAAGATGACTTCTGGCCCGTTTCCATTATCCATTACTGTAGTCGGTCGTTGCCATGGCTGTGGAAACATGCATTCTAGAGAGTCATTTAAAATTTCAAGTGTTTTTTCCGGAATTCCAGTCTGTGTTTGAAGTTCATTCAAATACCCCGGAATATGCGGATTATGGCTGTACCAAAAAAATGGGTATAAGTTCGTATCTTTCAGTACAGTTTCTTTCATAAGTTTTACGACTGTTCCCCATGCTCCGCTATCGACCCATATGATGTCTCCATTTTTGTGAACGCCATGTTTTTCCAGGTATTTTAATCCCATTTGATAATTTTCTGATTCTGCGTCCGGAGTAAATTCATCTTCTATGCCAAGAATTGGTCGGTTTGCAAAAATTCCTACGGGTTTTAGGCCGTTTCCTTGCCAAAGTATATCAGCTGCTGCCAAAAGTGGAGCTGCGTCCCGAAGGGCAAAATATACATTCCCATCAGTGTGACCGATATCGTCACACTGATGTTTTACCCAATTACAATATCCGACCACTAACGGTCCATAAATATTTTCTCCAATATATTGATGTAGTGCTTCACCTTTTCCCACAAACGTTTCCCACGATTGTTCTACTCCACCTAATTTTTCCGTCAGAGATGTAAGATATTGTTCTGAAAGTTCTGGTGTCAGTTCTTTAGAAAATATACTGTGTAGTTTGCCAATTTCACTACTATTTTTCCCAACGTCTGTGTGTGCTTCTTGTATTTCTTTCATAGATTCTCCTTTTTTTCCACAAAAAAACCCGCCTTTATACTGTCAAGGACGGGTATACCGTGGTGCCACCTTGGTTCCTATATCTTCAAAAAATCCTCCTTGCGGAGGAGTTCTGAAAATATAGCTCTTTTCAGCGCTCCGTTTCCGATCGCGTCAGATGCGATTTTGTGACATGCTTTGCTGTATTTTTACGGGTAGCTTCCGTCGTACTTATTCCTTCGACAAGCTCAGGATTTCTCGTACGCCGCTCGTCCGTTGCGACGGACTTAAACGCGTTTATCTTTTTTAGTTTACGATAATTACTTCATCTTGTCAATAGGTGCTTATTTTGGATTTATGAATTGTATGTTTTGAAAGCGTTAGGAAAAGGGAAAAAGTAATAAAATTGACATTAATCCGACGTATCTTATACTATAATCCAATGAGTGCAAAAGACCAAACATTTCTATTTAAAACAAAAAAACTATTCGGTGTTCAAAAGCCGATTATTGCGATGCTTCATTTAGGTGCGCTTCCCGGACAACCAGGATATAAAAATATTGAGGCTGTAATTGCTGAGGCAAAAAGTGATGTCGATAAACTTCAGTTTGGCGGGGTCAACGGTGTCCTTATTGAAAATTGGTGGGAAGATTCTGATTGTCCAGAAACTAAATCAGAAACAGCGGATGCTATGCTTGACGTTATTCAAACATTGAAGCCAATGATCACAATCCCCTTCGGTATAAACGTCCTTAATAATGATTATCGTGCGGCATTTCGGATCGCTTCAGCAACCGGTGCGTCATTTGTCGAACTTGATGTATTTACGGATCAAGTCAGATCTGATTTTTCTTATAGCAGCCAAGGTATAGAGCATCCGTTTGAAATACATGTAGATACAAAAGATGTTGCCCGAGTGCGATCAGAGTACGGATTGATGGATATTCCACTTATCGTATTTATTCAACCAAAACATTATAAAATGCTTGATGAAGATAAATCCATAGAGGCGTCAGCACTGGAAGCGATTGCCGCCGGAGCTGATGGGCTGTTGATCACAAAAGCTACGGGTGTAGCTCCGGACGTTGAACGGATAAAAAGAGTGAAACAACATATCCCCTCTTCAGTTCCGGTTGGTATAGGAAGCGGGTTTTCCGTAGAAAATGCACAGGATTTTTTGCCAGTTGCTGATTTTGTGGTAGTCGGTTCGACGACAAAAGTTGATGGTGATGTGGACAATCCTGTCGATTTGGAGAGAGTAAAAAAACTTATGTCTGTTGTGAAACTATTTCAATCTTAATTTATTAAGCATAGTCTTCTTAAGTTTTTTTATAATATCTGGTAAAATAATAGCGCTGAATATAACGAGCCCCCCGATAATTTTAGTTACGTGGATGGGTTCATACTTCAGGATCCATGAAAAAATGAGAGCAAAGAGAGGCTCAGTCCCCAGAAGAATTGATGCAATAATTAAATTTACTTTTTTTAACATAATGTTCTGTATAAGAAATCCGATGGCTGAGGCAAAAATGCCAAGATAAAGCATTGATATGTAAACAGAATAATTCGGTGTGTAGAATTGAGAGTGAAGAAGAAGTGCTGTAATTCCTCCGAGTGCGGCAGTTACCCACATTTGATGAAATGTTAAAACGAGAGGATTCGCTCCATTTTTGACCGCAATGGCTGAAATCGTGATATATATGGCTATCGCTATCGCCGTTCCAAACGTGATCCAGTCACCGATATTTAATTGGTGTATGCCACCGGTCATGATCCATAATCCTGTTATGGCCACGATGCATGCCAATCGTTTTTTCCACCGGCTGATAACCCGTCGGTCAGCACCGAAGGCCTGTATAGTAGCCTTCTCTCCGAACTGATCATAAAAGGTAATCATTTCCATTCGTTTCTGAGCAGTTTCATCACGAGTGTATTTCCGTAGACTTTTAAGCATATCATTCCACCTCCTGTATCCCCGTATTCTACTAAAGATGGGATATGCTTTAGCGTAATGATCCATTTACTCAATGTCGCATATGTATCTTAACTTATTCATATATTCAATTAGTTGGTAATTTTTTTAGTGTTTATGCGATTCGGTTTTTCATCAATCCTGAATATTGTTTGCTTCCGTAGTTTTTTCTATCTGCTGTTTCAGAAGCGGGTAATGGGAGAGGTCTGGACTTTCGACAAGCGTTGCGATCACCACATCCTGCGTTTCCTCGACTAAATTTCGGTCTTTCAGTGATGCTATGGTGAGGACCGGCAACCCGTGTTGTCTGGTGCCCATGACGTCTCCTTCTCCTCGAAGCGATAGGTCATATTCAGCCAGTTCCGGCCCTGTTTTGACTTTTTCCATGATTTTGAGGCGTTCCATGGTTTTCGTTTCCGTATTTTCCGTAAAAAGAAGGCAATAGGAGGAGAGTGTTCCCCGTCCGACGCGGCCCCGGAGCTGATGGAGCTGTGACAGTCCAAACCGGTCAGACCCTTCGATAACCATCATCGTTGCCTCGGGTATATCGATCCCTACTTCCACAACCGGTGTGGAAACTAAAATCGGGGTTTTGCCGGATTTAAAATCCGAAAGGACATCTGTTTTTTCCTTTGCCTTTAATTTTCCATGGAGGAGTCCGAGTTTCAGATCCGCAAATACGGTGGATTGTAGGATTTCCCATTCTTTTTTCACTGCTTTTATACTGGTCATGGATTCTGATTCCTCGATAAACGGACAGACGATGAATGCTCTGCAATCATGACTTTTCAATTCTTTTTTCATCCATTGGTATGCGCTGTCACGTTTTTCTTTCGGCACGACCCATGTTTTTATCGGCGTTCTTCCTTTTGGCATATCAGTCAAGACCGATAGGTCCAAATTACCATAGACGGTGAGGGCAAGTGTCCTGGGGATTGGTGTCGCTGTCATCGTGAGGAAATGCGGGGTAAGGCCTGTCGTTCCTTTATTTCTGATAATAGTCCGTTGGGACACACCGAAACGTTGCTGTTCATCAACGACGACCAATCCCACCTGATCGACTTTTATATTTTCCTGGAGAAGCGCATGGGTGCCGATGTACATAGACGTCATAGGACAATGAGCAGAAAGCAGATGTTTTTTGTTTTCTGTTTTCTGTTTGGACCCGCCTAAAATAAGTTCAACAGATATCCCGAATGGTTTAAGTAATAGCTGAATAGTTTTGAAATGTTGTTCGGCAAGAATTTGCGTGGGGGCCATCAGAATCGACTGATGTCCGTTTTTATGTGCCATATACATGGCGATTGCTGCTACCACTGTTTTTCCGCTTCCCACATCCCCTTCCAATAATCTATTCATTGGATATGTTCGGGTAAGATCGGAGAAAATATGCTTCATGCTTTTATTCTGGTCGCCGGTCAATTCAAACGGAAGATGCGAAATAAATGCATTGATATCACGATCTTTGATATGAAATACCGGGGCACGTTCGTTTTCTTCCCACTGTTTTTTCCTCATACGGGACGTTAACTGGAGAAAAAATAATTCATCAAATCCCAGTCTTCGTCTTCCCTGTTCACTTTCGGAAAAATTGTTTGGAAAATGAGCTGCGGCGATCGCATCGGGTAGATCCATGAGATGGTGGTCTTTTTTTATGGGCGGAGGAAGAGGGTCTTCAAGAAGCGAATGTTTCAAGGTGAGAAGAAATGCGACTCTTCCCCGAAGCCATTTGGACGTCACGCCTGCAGTTTCGGAATAGACCGGTACGAGACGGCCGGTATGGAGTAATTCTTTTTCATTATCGGTGATAATTTCATAGACCGGTGATTCCATGACGAGTTTGTTGCCAAAAAACCCAATTGTCCCTGACACGGAAATATGATCGTTTTTGTGAATGACTTTCGGTAAAAATATTTGGTTAAACCATACACAGGTGAGGAGTCCTGTTTTATCTGAAATAACCGCTTCCTGAATTTTTTTCCCTGTTTTGGTAAAAATATTTTTTATGGATTCCACGTTTCCTTCTATGGTGACCGTCGTTCCTGTCACGATACGTTGAATGAGAACAGTATGGGAAAAATCGTTATAGCGAAACGGGACGTAGTAGAGAAGATCGCGGACTGTTTGGATATCCAATTTTTCTAAACGCTTGGCCATAGCAGGACCGACACGCGGGACATACTGGATAGAAGTGTCAAGCCGAAGATTCATAAATTAACAATTACAAATATCATCTTTTGTTAGGCCTGATTCGCGAAGAAGCGAGAGTAACGTTCCTTTCGAGAGAGTTTTGAGGTGATATGGGATGACAGCGCGTTTTTTCGTTCGTTTATGATACATGATGATGTGGCTTCCTGTTTGATGGTCATTTGTAAAACCGAGCCGTTTTAGTTTTTGTACTAATTGTTTGGGGGTAAGGATCGGAAGTTTAGGCATGGATTAACGGACTTTGTGTTGTTGGTAACTGAATATTGCCGATGAGCGTTTCACCGCTTGAAGGAATGGGTTCGTTATGTTTGTGTAAACTGGCGATATACCCTTTTATCGCATCAATAGCCATTTTTTTTGCTTCCTCTACGTTTTTTCCATACGTAACACATCCGGGGAGCGCCGGAACTATTGCGGTATATCCGCCTTCAGGTTCGCTTTGAAATACTACAGTGAAATTTTGCATAGCACAGTTATTGTACGGCGGTTGTCTCTCCTCGTCAAATGGATTGGTAGCCTGTATTTATCGGATAGAGAGAAGTGGGACAAATGATGTCGCGATGAGGGCTAGTGACGCGATCACCACCATTACTTTCCAAAATTTTTCGTGTTTTCGAAAAAAGTTCATATTATGTTTTTTGTATTTTGAGAAAACGTTTTTTGCCTACCTTGTAAATTTTATCGTTATCCACTGTCACCATTGTATTATCTATGTGTATTGATTCTTCGTCAATCCCCTTTTGCACAATTAATCGTCTCGCCTCAGATTTACTGGTACATAAACCCGACTCGACCAGTACATCAATGATATCTACCGTATCTTTTGTGGTATTAAAAACAGTGATCATCTCTTTGGATGGCTCCTTTTTTTGAAAAGTGTTTTCAAAATTTTCTTCGGAAGGTTCAGCAAGTTCCTCACCATGTAGTTCTTTCACTATTGTTCTCGCTAGCTCTTTTTTTAATAGCATCGGATTTTCGCCATCAGTGAGCCGTTGTTTCACTTCAGCAACTTTATCCATCGGTATGTTTGTTGCCAGAGTAAAGTATTCGATAATCAGGTCGTCTTTCAGCGACATGATTTTTCCGTACATGTCATTGGGTTCGTCGGTAAGCCATACGGCATTGTTCCATGTTTTGCTCATTTTTCGTCCATCAGTCCCTGTCAGAAATCCGTTGGCGATGATAAAGGATTCTCTGTTCCTCAAATCCTTTTGGAGAATCCGTCCTGCCTGCATATTAAATGTCTGATCCGTCCCTCCGAGCTGGATATCCGTATCCAGGAAATAACTATCATACCCCTGCATGACCGGGTACATGATTTCATGAAGCCCGACGTGTTTGCTGTCAGCAAGGCGTTTTTTGATGAGTTCCCTATTAAAAAATTCTCCTGCCGAGAAATGCTGCATGAGCTGAATAATTTCAGCATACGGGAGTTTGGAAAGCCACTCGCTGTTGTGTCGGACCGTAATTTTAGAAAAATCCAAGAGCTTTTCCGCCTGCGCTTTGTAGGTCTGAAAGTTTTCTTCAATCTGAGCACCTGTCAAATGCGGCCGCTCACTGTCTTTGTCGCTGGTGTCGCCGATGAGGGCGGTGAAATCACCGATAAGAAACGTCACATGGTGGCCGAGTTCGGCTAACTTCTGGAGTTTGCGAAGTGGCACTCCGTGTCCGAGATGAATTGTTGTGGCAGTCGCGTCGATCCCCAAATACACATTGAGCTTTTCGCCACTGCCCAGAAGTTCCCTCAGTTTTTCCTTGTTGGGTATAATATTTTCCACGCCTCTGGTTAAAAGTTCCTCAATTGCATCCATAAGACCTCCTTTACTCTATCATATTTATTATTTCATTGCTAACGCTTGCTTCAGATCATTGATAGTATCTTTAGGATCTTCTAATCCGACTGATAATCTGAAAAAGTTGTCTGTAATACCCCACGTCTGTAATTGTCGTTTTGAAAATGATAAATCCATCATAGTTGTTGGTTGTTGTATAAGTGTTTCCGGGCCTCCAAAACTGTGTGCTATCGTTATTAGCTTTAATTTAGATAAGAATATCGTAGGCATGACAATCTTTGGATTAATGACGAAGGAAATCATTGTTCCAGAACCAAGCATCTGTTTATCTAAATTCATTTGTTGAAAAAAGGGAAAAAGAATATTTTTAATCGCGCTTTGTTTTCGTAGCCATTTGGCAATTATTCGAGCATTTTTTTCCTGTTGTCGCATTCGTATAAATAGCGTTTTTATACCGCGTAGTATAAGAAAGCAATCAAAAGGTGATAACACTGCTCCCATAGTATGTTGTAAGAATTGTATTTTACGAAAGATTTCTTCGTTATTTGTTGCAATGAAGCCCCCCATGGCATCAGAATGTCCATTAATTCCTTTTGTAAGACTTTCCACTACTATATCAGCTCCGTGAAGAAGTGGAGTTTGAAATATAGGGGTAGCAAAAGTATTATCTACGATTAACAATGTATTGCTCGTGTGTGCAATATTGGCGAGAGTACGAATATCAAGCATCTCCAATAGTGGGTTAGTTGGAGATTCTATCCATATTAATTTTGTTTGTTTACTCAGTGCTTGATGGAGAAGATTTGGTTTGGTGAGATCCGTAAATGTGACGTTCACTCCGAATTTTGTAAATACCTTGACCATCAATCGTGCGGTTCCTTCATAGACCATACGGTGACATATGACATGATCACCTGTATTGAGCGTGGATAAAACTGTTGTTATTGCAGCGGATCCTGATGAGAATGCACAGGCATGATTAGCGCTATGCAGGTCTGCTATTGATTTTTCGAGAATTGATCTGGTAGGATTACCTACGCGACCGTATTGAAAACCCTCAGAACTCGAAGGTGTTTCCATGGCAAATATTGTCGAAAAATGTACAGGTGGGACAACCGATTTTGTTATTGGATCGGGACTGCCCGAGGTGTGGATTAATATATTTTTGTTTTTTTTCATATTTTTTAGATTTTCTTCAGAAGCACAATATGTCTCAAACATGCTAATTTTGGAACATGACTATCTTTTCCGCTCCTGGAACGGATATCTTCAATTTCAAACCCGTCAGAAGTCCAGGTGTTAATGTGGTCATTTAGCGTACGGAACCACTCACCGTGGCCGATAATATCCACATTTTCATCAATATCGCTTTTTCCACTCCCAAATATTGCAAAACTCCCCCCGCGTTCAATTTCCAGCAATAATCCGCGAACCTTTTCGGTCTCTATATCTGATGATCTTGCAATATCACTAAGATCAAAGAATTCCGTTTGTAGTTTTTGAAGAGATGATTTGTCCAATTCTTTAGATACCGTTTCAAATGGCACGATAGTTCGTTCAGCAGACAGTCTTATCAATTCACTCGTCGTTATATTTGTTATGGATAATCCGTTCTTTCGTAAGATTCGTACCGCTTCTTTATTTGCAGAACGATCTATACTTGGCGAACAACAGTTGCCCATATGATCACGGATAAGCAAGTCAACAGAGCCAGCCTCCAATGATGTATTTTGCGCATCTTCGTGAAGTGTTCTAACATTCGGCAATCTCAGAGCGTCAACCTTTTTTAATATTTCTCCGTTTATATCAATTGCAAATAGTTCCGGTTGCTTTGCATGAACCACATTTTCTGTAAAATCAAGAATGCTTTGAATACCGTGTGCGGTGGCAATTCCAAATACTGCAATCCGTATCGGTTTATCATCTAGTTCATGCTGTAATTTTTCCACCATAGCATCATCCTCCTGCAATTTTCTTAGATTAAGAGCTACAGGCGGTGTTTCGATATCAGGATTAAATCCTTCACACTGCATTTTATTCTCAGTAACTTCGTAATTATTTCTTTCACGAAGCCCATTTGCAGAATCTCCACCCACGAAATTATCAGTAATATTTTGTCTCGGCATTTCAAATTCTTTCATGTATCCTCCTTTTAAATTTTTTTATGTTCTATAGTATTTGCGGTGCTGAGAGGAGGATTCGAAACCTCCGCAGACCTGTTGGTCAACTGTTTTACAGACAGTTGCAGTTGTCCCTTTTGCTACCTCAGCTATTACATACTCCACCTTGTCTTAGCACTTGCCTTACCTACTATTCGTAGCGCGGCTCGTGCTGCGACTGATGGCGGATTGATGGTTTCTAAACTCTCCTTCGACAAGCTCAGGATTGCTAACGAGCCATCAAAAAAACCGCCCTTGCAAATCCCAAAAATATATTGAGATTTACAAGGACGGTCCCTTTCCGTGTTACCACCTTGCTTGCCCTTCGTAGTTTTAACGAAGGAGGGATTTACTAAGGACACTTTCATGTATTGATAGATGAAAGTGTTTGTGGCTAAAAGCCACAAAAAAATCGGTCAGAGACCGACTATTACCTTAGCCTCATTTGTGAACTCCGCATATGGCGACATTCACATTTCTCTGTTACGGGCGAACCCGGATTGACTTACTTTTTTATTCAGTCTCTCAGCTGCTGGAGGGTATTTCGAAAAGAAAAATTCGGCAAGTCTTGCACCAAACGCTTGCTCTCTCTTATGTCACTTTTTCTTTTCTACTTCATCTCCGTCAACGCTTTTCCTATTCAATTGTAGGAGAACTATATCAAACTATAATCAGTTTGTCAAGAGAGAAAATATTGCGTACAATAGATACTATGCAGGAATATTATTGGGATAGGACTCTCAAGAGTAACTTTTGGCGAAAAGAAAAACGACTTCATCAACTGCGCCTCGGCGTTACTATTCTTTTTTTCCTTACTATAGCGGGGATTCTCGGGGTTGGTATGCTGTTTGCCTGGTATGCCAAGGATCTCCCGAGACCTGATAAAGTCCGAAGGGTTGAAGGATTGTCTACCGTTATATTAGATAGGACAGGAGAAACGATATACGATATATTTGAAGATCAGAATAGAATCCCCGTTTCTTTTGAAAATATTCCAAAAGATTGCCAAAATGCGACCGTCGCTATAGAAGACAAAAATTTTTATAAACACCAGGGACTTTCGTCACAGGGAATTATTCGGGCCATAATCAATATATTTATTTTTCGGAATTTTCAGGGAGGTTCGACACTGACACAGCAACTCGTAAAGAATGTACTTCTTTCTCAGGAACGGACACTTCCTAGGAAAATGAAGGAAGCAGTACTGGCTATTCAGATAGAACGGAAATACAGCAAGAATGAAATTCTCCAAATGTATCTCAATGAAGCGCCATACGGAGGTACCGCAGTAGGGCTTGAAGCGGCAGCGAAATTGTATTTTGATAAAGATGCAAAAGAACTGACGAGAACTGAATGTGTCATTTTGGCAGGTCTTCCGCAGTCGCCAACGTATTACTCTCCTTTTGGAAATGATGAAAAAGCATACATCGCTCGGGCAGAGCAAGTGCTCAGGAGGATGCGTGAGGATTCATATATTACAGTCAAAGAAGAGACTGATGAAAAAGCAAAGCTTGCAACAGTACAATTTGTCAAAGGAGATATCGGACTGAAAGCGGCACATTTCGTTTCTTACATAAAAGATATTCTTATAGAAAAGTTCGGTGAAAAGACAGTCAATGCCGGTGGGCTAAAAGTCACCACGACGTTAGATCTGAAACTGCAGGATCAGGCAGAAACTATTGTCAAAGAAGAAGTAAATAAGATAAAAGCGCTGAAAGCGAGTAATGGTGCGGCTGTCGTCATTGATCCTAAAACAGGAGAAATTTTGGCTATGGTTGGATCCAAGGATTATTCAGCCACAGACGCCGGAGGACTCAAATTTAATGTTGTGACTCAAGGATTGCGTCAGCCGGGGTCTACCATCAAGCCTATTTCCTATGCTGTTGCCCTGAAAAAGGGGTATACCGCCTCTACTGTGCTTCTGGACGTGGACACCAAATACCCATCCGGGGATCCTAAGAAGCCTGAATATAACCCCAAAAATTATGATTTGAAATACCGTGGACCCATGCAACTCCGGTATGCCCTTGGAAACTCCATCAATACGATTGCCGTGAAGGTAAGTGCGTTGGTGGGTGTCCGGGATATTCTCCGTACTGCCTACGACATGGGCATCACCTCCCTTGAGCCTACTGATGAAAATATTAAACGCATCGGATTGTCTCTTACCCTCGGAGGTGGCGAGGTCACACTTCTGGACATCACCAGTGCGTTTGGCGTATTTGGGACAGGAGGACTTCGGCAGGACCCCAAAGCGCTTTTGAAAGTTGAAGATGCCAAAGGGAAAGTATTGTTTGAGCAGATTCCGACATCGCCGAAACGAGTCTTGTTCGAAGATGTGTCGTTTATCATTTCCAATATTTTGTCGGATAATGGTGCGCGCAAAGATGTATTTGGAGAACGGTCTTATCTTTTTATCACGGATAAAACGGTCGCAGTGAAAACAGGTACTACAGACGACAAGCGTGATAACTGGACGATTGGGTATACGCCATCAATCGTTATCGGCGTGTGGGTAGGAAATAATGATAATTCCCCGATGAATCCATCGCTTGCATCCGGAGTCACCGGAGCTGCTCCCATCTGGAGTAGAATTATCAAAGAATATCTGAAAGATAAAAAGGATGAACCGTTTGTCAAACCGGAAAATGTTATAGAAATGGAAATCGATGCATTTGGCGGAGGGACACCGATAGACGGTATGCCGAAGCGGAAAGAATTTTTTGTGAAAGGTACAGAACCAAATGCACCATCTCCTATGTATCAAAATTTGAAAATTTCCAGAAAAGATGCAAATAAACTGGCAAATGCTATAGAAATTGCCAAAGGAGAGTATGAGACAAAACAATTTATTGTTTTTAAAGAAGCCGATCCGGTATCAGGCGACGGGAAAAATCGTTGGCAGGAAGGAATTGATGCTTGGCTTAGTGGCCAATCGGACAGTAAAATGAAACCCCCTACAGAAACGTATGAAGGAGATGACAAGATTGCTGTAGTGATAAAATCGCCGGGTGATAAAGAGCAGATAAATAGTAAAAGCTTTACTATATCTGCTGAGGCGACCTCTGTAAATGATATTGCCAGAATTGAAATTTACATTGACGGAGACCGGAAGCGTGAAGTAAACGGAAAATCATTATCAGAAAATTTTTCCGTATCTGACGATGGGAATCATACGATAAAAGTAAAAGCAACGGATTCCAAGGGGAATAGTGCAGAACGTGAGATTGTGATTGGCGTGAATCGTGCATATGGTACGCCGACTCCTCTGCCAACTTCTGTCTCAGTCGAGACCCCTACCCCCACAGAACCATAGTTTCATTTTATTCAAAGCTAAGCTTTGAAATTATCTAGAGCGTTTGGACGGTATTTTCGAGAGGCTTTATGCTGTTTTGAGAACAGCCTGATATTTTTCAGAAAGCATCTTGAGGATTTTTTCGCGTATCGGTTGAATATCACCCGCAGTCAAATTTTTTCCCATACTCTGATACGTTACATGAAATGTCCGAATATTTTGATAACGATCCAGAAGAGTCACGTCAGTTATTAAAGAATTAATTGATCGTATATCATGCATCATGGGTCCAATCAGCGTTTTGTCCGGGACAATGATGGCGATATCTTCAAAGCTCGCAGGATATTTGGCAATGGGTCGGTATTTGTTTGCTTTCCTTGCATGTCCAATGAGCTTGTTCATATCCAATTCAAGAACAGTGATGGGCTTGGGTATGGCAAGTCGATTAAGGAGGTCTGGATTTATTTCTCCGATAATGCCGAATTCCCCAAGAGATATGCTTCTATCCAGGGAAAACCAGTTTGAAATGACGCCTTCGTCTTTGGGAAATGAAATACCATAGGAGGCAAATATGGTTTCAGCAATTCCTTTGAGCGTGTAAAATTCATTTCCGGTTTTTCCTATGATAAGCATAGGTTTTTCTTCAGGAAGACTATTTTTTCTATAAGAATAAATCATGGAAAGTTCAAAAAGGTTCAGATTATTTCTATATGAAAGATTTTCTTTGATAGTTGAAAGCATGCTGGGGAGAAGCGTGGGACGCATATAAATCCACTCAGATGATAAAGGATTGCTGATCGTATAGGCGTGGTCTTTTGGAAGTTCGAATATATCCATAGATTCTTCTGAAATCATGGAATAGGTGAGAATTTCCGTATACCCCCAGCCTTTCAGCATGTGCTTTATGGTTATTTCTTCTGACAAGATAGGATCTTCAAACACCATCGGTGGTTCGGTATCAGGAAGTTTTGTTTTGATGTTGTGATATCCGAAAATTCTGGCAATTTCTTCAATGATATCTACATCAATAGTGATATCTCTTCGGAAACTCGGGACGGTCACGACGAGCTGATTAGTGGAAAACGTAGGCTGGAGTCCCAGCGGTATGAGTGTTTGTTGTATCTCTTTGTCCGTGAGATCTTCCCCGACATAGGTGGTTATTTTTTCCCGGGAGACAGTGACCTGATACGGTTGAAATGGTTTTGGGTAGAGGTCATACACTTCACTTGCGACTGTCCCTCCCGTGAGTTGCGTGAGCAGTTCTATCCCTTTGATAAACGTCGGCATCACCAGCTCCGGATCTAATCCTTTTTCAAACAGTCCTGCTGCATCCGTCCGGTGAGCAAGTGCCATGGATGTTTTTCGGATGTGGGATGGATCATAGGTCTGGACGAAAAATACCATGCGGGTAGTCGTATCCGTGATGTGTGATACGCCTCCTCCCATGATACCGCAGAGATCAATCAGTCTCCCCGATCCATCTTCAATGACGATGTCATCCCCGGGAAGTGTATGGGTTTTTCCGTCCAATGTCATGATTTTTTCTCCCTTTTTAGATGAGCGCAAGATCATTGTGGGAATTCCTTTTTTATTGGGGAGGATTTGATCGTAATCAAATGCATGGGTCGGCTGGCCGAATGCTTTCATCAGATAATTTGTGATATCTACCACTGCATTGATCGGCCGCATGCCGGCAAGAGTCAGCCATGTCTGCATCCATTTGGGTGATTGGTTATTCTGTATATTATCTATAACCACTACAGTAAACCGGGGATTTAATCCTGCATCTGTAGTGATGGACAGAGAATATGTTTTTTTGGTTTTAAAAGATGGATGCGGAATTTGGTACGGGTCGTTGAGAAATTCTGCCGGTATGTCAAAGCGGGGTAAAATGACGGACGCTTCTCTGGCAACACCCGAAACAGACATCATGTCCGGCCGGTTACTTGTAACCTCGATATCATAGACGATGTCTTTTCCTATTGTATTGATTCGTTCTATCGACGGACCACAGAGGGATAAACAGTCTTTCAACTGTTTGGGCGTTGCTTTCGTTTTCAGATATTCTCGTAGCCAAGAATCAGGAATTAATATGTTCATATTTTTTCGGAAAACTCAGAATACTCAGAAAGTCAGAATGTCAGACATTCAGAAAGTCAGATTTTCAGAAGTTCCGACCATCCGATTTTCTGATTGTTTCCGACTCTCCGATTCTCCGAGTTTTCTGAGTGTTCTGAATGATTTTCAGAATTGCTCAAGGAACCGTACATCATTACTGTTTAATAATCGAATATCATCCAATTGCGTCCCTGATTTCATCATAAACGATCGTTCGACACCCCAACCGAATGCAAATCCATTATAAACGTCGGTATCAATGTCTCCGGATTTCAGAACATTGGGATGCACCATACCGGCTCCGCCAAGCTCAAGCCAACCTTCTTTGCAAAGTTTGCATCCTTTGCCTTTACAGATACCGCAGGAAATATCCACTTCAAACGATGGTTCGGTAAATTGAAAATGGAATGGTCGGATACGCGTTTTCCGTTCTTTTCCAAAAAAACATTGGGCGAAATAATCCAAGACTCCTTTGAGATGCCCAATGGAAACATGTTTATCGATATAGAGTCCTTCAAACTGATGGAACATCGGGACGTGGGAAATATCGATTTGTCTGCGGTAACATTTCGCGATATTGATCATCCTGATGGGAAGGTTTTTTTTCTCCATTTCTCTCACCTGCCCGTTACTGGTGTGCGGAGTGAGGACAATATTTTGAAATTTCTGTCCCCTGCTCGCCTCGCTGAGTTTGAGTCGAAGCGGGCTCACTGCCTTTTGTCCTCTGATAAAGAATGTCTCCCATTCATCCCGTGCGGGGTGATTTTTAGGCATGTTGAGTGATTCAAAAGCATACCAGTCCCAGTCCATTTCCGGGTGGCGTACTCGGGTAAAACCAATTTTATTAAAAATATCAGTAATTTCCTCAATAGCTTGTGTCACGATGTGCAGATGTCCGAGAGCAGGTTTAATACCGGGCGCCGTGACATCCATCCACGCTTCTTCTTTTGATCCGGTTTCTTTTGATTTTTGGGCAAGAAGTGCTTCAAGTGATTGCTTTACCTGATTAAGCACAATTCCCACTTGTTGCTTATCTTCTTTCGGAATGTCCCGCATGCATTGGGAGAGTTTGGTAAATTCGCTGTCTTTCCCCAACAGATCCGTTTTCAGGTTTTCATAGGTTTTAGTCGAGTCCGTCAGTTTACGCTTTGCATCTTCTTCAAGACTGAGAAGTAAACTGATAAGCTGATTTGTCGGTAATATTTCAGTTTTACTGTCATTATCCATATATGTATTGTACGGTTTTCATTATCTACTCTGCAAGAAGAGAGGCAGGACTCGATCTAGCATATTGTTCGTTATACCATGTAAGATATGTATGTATTGTTTTGTGGTATGACAGCATATCTTTAATATTTATCCATTCATTATCTGCGTGTTCTCCTCCACACGTAGGTTTTATAACTATACATGGAACATTGTGGATGCTGAAGAATCGAGCATCTGATGCTGCATATTCTTTAACGACAGGAATTTTCCGTTTTATAATTTTTTTTGAAATTGAAAGATACTGTTGAATTTTTGTATCGCGAATATCTGTCGAAAATGCGTCAGCCTGAAATACCGAAAACGTTTCTTTACTGGATAGCAATTTTTTAATATTAGAAAGTATCGACTCTTGATCTTTTTCGTTGGGATAGCGGAAATCTAGTTTGATAACACACAAGTTAGGGACTTGGTTTACTGAATTGCCTCCGTTGATAACTCCGACATTCATGGTTATTGCGTTCCATGATTTTATTTTTGGTTGTTTATATAGTTTTCTTAATTGTAGGAGAATCGAGAGCGCTTTATCGTTAGCACTGACACCTTTCCATGGTTGAGAGGCGTGTGCGGAAGTGCCGGAAACAGTTATGGTGGCGTGTAGAGCTCCTTTTGCCTGCGAGACTAATTCCCAATTATCTCCTCCATCAGGGATGAAAATCAATTTTGGTCGATACTTGAGAACATTCGCTACATATCTCGCACCATTTAAACCTCCACATTCTTCATCGGAAGTCAGTATGAGGGCAATTGATACATTCGGATAGTTTGAATGAGCATTGGTGAGTATGTCAGCACAAATCGGTATGGAGAATTTCATATCAGATACTCCTCTTCCGATAATTTCTCCTTTATGTTTTTTCATATGAAATAACCTTTGATGAGCAGAAACCACATCTATATGACAAAGAAACGCAACATCAGGAGTTTTTGTATCATGGGTAGAAATGATGACAATCGGATTAGTGCCAACTTCATATTCAGTGATTTTACATGTTGATGTATGGCAGAGATTTGATTTTATGTACTCCATGCATGAGCGTATTTCATCTTTATTTGTTGAAACCGTATGATAGGAAATTAGTTTTTTGATCTGGTCAACTAGGTTGTTTGTATCCATATGATTTATTTCAGAAGAGCGTGTTTTATTGTATATTTTTTAATTTTTTTATATAGGATGGCAGATCCTAACCCGGGTTTAGTTGGTACTGTGATATATCCGTGAGAATCAAGTTCCAGAGTCGGTTCGATAAGATCTTCTTTGTAATAAAGAGAACTGGGAGACATATCTGCCGGATATTTAAAATTCGGAAGGGAGGAAACGGCCATATTAAAAGATTTTCCAATGCCGGTTTCCAGCATTCCGCCGCACCACACCCCAATTCCATTTTTTTGACAGTAGTCATGAATTTGTTTGCTTGGTGTGATTCCTCCAACCCGTCCTGGTTTGATATTGATAATTTTACATGCTTTTATGCTTATTGCTTTTTCTGCATGAGAAATGGAGTGAATACTCTCGTCCAGACATATTGGTGTTTTCATTTGTTTTTGCAAAAGTCCGTGGTAGATAATATCGTCATCCTCAAGTGGTTGTTCGATCATTGTAAGGTTATAATTATCAAGTTTTTTTAAATGTTTCAGATCATGGATACGGTATGATGAATTTGCATCTACCATGAGATCAAGATCGGGATATGTTGTTCGTATGGCTTCAACAAGTTTAATATCCCATCCAGGTTTAATTTTTATTTTTATTCGTCGATAATGTTCTGATAATCGAAGTTTGATGTCAGCAAGTGTTTTTTGGATAGTCGGTTGGATGCCAATGCTATCGCCAACCGGAATTTTTGTTTTTGTGCCGTGTATGAGTGAGGAGATTGACCTATGTTTTTTTATGGAGTAAATCATCCAAAGTGCATTTTCTATAGCACCTCGCGAAAGGTTATATCCTTTGAGATCGAGCCAATAAGAATAAATATCCGAAGGGTGATAAATTTTTTTATCAAGAATTCGGGGAATGAGATATTTTATCAATGCTACAAAGGCAGTATCCGTACTTTCTGGTATATACAGTGGATACGGAAGAGTTGCCGCTTCTCCCCAGCCAATCACCCCATCACTATCACAAATTTTTACCAATATGGTTGTTTTGTCTTTGATGGCTCCAAATCCCGTGACAAATGGTACGAGCATGGGAAGCTGTAGGATTGATACTTCTATTTGTTTAATATGAATAGTTTGTTTCATAAACACGCCATTTCTGGCAGGATTGCCTGCCTGCCGGCAGGATGGTTGGTAACCTCTCAAATCGGAATTTGTTCGGTAACCAACCATCAAAAAACCCCGCTTGGTGCGGGGCTTGGATTTATTTTATGGTTTTCTTTTTTTAACAATCCAACATACCCCGCATATGCGTGGTCATAAAAGAAAACATAAAAAATCTTTGAATCATCATATATATAAATATTACTTGGCTGTTTTGACTTTGTCAACAATTGCCTGAAATATGTTCGGGTGATCAAGAACCAAAATAGCAAGTATTTTTCTGTCCAGTTCAATGTTGGCTGTTTTGAGGTTTTTGATAAATGTGCTGTAATTGATTCCCTGGAGCTTTACTGCTTCGGATATGCGCACGATCCATGCGCTCCGGTTAACCCGTTTTTTGTTTCGTCTTCCTTCAAATGCATATTCTCCTGCATGGAGATAGGCTTCTTTAGCCACACGGATCAGTCTCCGCTTGGTCATCCGGTAGCCTTTATTGGCCTGGAAGATTTTTTTATGTTTTGCGTGACTGGTAACTCCTCGTTTGACTCTCATAATGATTTACTTCTGTAATAGTCTTCGTATTGTTTGACTGTGTTTGTTGGTTTTTAATTCCATCATTTTATCCTGTCGTCTTTGTCTGGATTTGCTCTTGTTTCTGCGAAGATGTCTGGCGCCCTGCACTCCGTGCATCACTTTTCCTGTTTTTGTGATTTTGAAGCGCTTTGAGACAATTTTCCGTGTTTTCATTTTCGGCATAGACTCGTATTATACTGAATTTATGAAGATCTCACAAGAGAAGGGGTTTTGAAGCTATTTTGTTATGTTTTTTTATCCGGTATGACTATGACCACGAGGGCTTTGCCTTCCATATGAGGTTCTCTGACAACCTTTATCGATTCTAAATTTGTGAGAAACCGTTTAATAACATTATAGCCAAATTCTTTTCTGGTGATTTCTCTTCCTTTAAAAAATACATTTATTTTGACTTGATTTCCATCCTCCAAAAACTCTTTTGCCTTGGCTACTCTGGTATCAAAATCATGAATTCCAATAAACGGGCGGAGTCGAATTTCCTTTATGCCGACATTTTTTTGATTTTTTTTACTATCACGTTCTTTTTTTTGTTCCTGATATTTGAATTTTTTATAGTCAATAAGTTTAGCTACGGGCGGAACTGCCTTCGGAGCAATTTCTACGACATCCAGATTTAATTCTTTTGCTTTTTGGAGTGCTTCAATTTTTGAGATCAGGCCGATTTGTTTTCCTTCTTCATCAAGAAGCCGTAGCTGGTTGCTCGTGATTTGATAATTGATGCGATAGTGGAGTTTAGACGGTGTTTGCACGATATGTCTGTCGCTATTTGCCTTTCTTATCTATTTGTATTATACGATGTCCCTGATTTGTTGTCCAGTTCATGCTTCTATGGGTGTTATCATCCTCTCATCGATTTCCTTCCGGATTTGTTCTATAAACTGGTCTACAGGGATCGGTCCGTAATTTTTATTATTTCTCCCCCGCACGGCGACCGTACCAGCCTCCTGTTCCTTGTCCCCCAGGATAAGCATGTAGGATACTTTTTCCATCTGGGCATTTCTGATTTTGGATTGTAAGGTCTCTTTTCGGTCATCCAGCTCCACCCGGATATGGGCATTTTTTAGTTTCTCCGCAATCATTTTTGCATAATCCGTATGCCGGTCTGTAATAGGCAAAATTTTTGCCTGTACCGGAGACAGCCAGGTCGGAAATGCACCTGCATAGTGTTCTACTAAAATAGCAAAAAAACGTTCAAGCGATCCTGCAATAGCCCGATGGATAACAATAGGTTGTTTTGTCGTTCCGTCGGTTGCGGTATATTCCAGTTTAAACCGTGCAGGAAGCATAAAATCTATTTGGATTGTACCGCATTGCCATACTCTTCCTAATGCATCTTTGATCATGAAATCCAATTTTGGTCCATAAAAAGCAGCTTCACCTTCTTTAATCGTGCATTTGACATGTTTTTCCTCAACTGCCTTTTTTATTTTGTTTTCAGACTGTTCCCATATATTATCATTTCCTAAATATTTTTCTTTGTTTTTCAAGTCACGAATGGATAGTTGCATGTAATAGTCTTTTATCCCAAATGCTTCAAGGAAATAAAATGCATAATCCATGACATTAATAAATTCCTGTGTTACCTGATCTTCAGTACAAAAAATATGAGCATCATCCTGCGTAAAATGTCTTCCGCGGGCCATACCTGACAGTTCTCCTGCCTGTTCATACCGGTATACTGATGCATCCTCTGCTATACGAAGCGGTAAATCTTTATAGGAATGTGCATCTGATTTGTAGATCATCATATGCATCGGACAATTCATGGGTTTGACCATATATTCCACGTTATCAATATCCATAGGACTGTACATTTTATCCCGATATAAATCCCAATGACCGGATGTCACCCAGAGTTGTTTTTTTCCGATATGTGGAGTAAAAACATGTTTATATCCGCGTTTGGCTTGTTCTTCCATAATGAATTTTTCCATTTCATGGCGAATGATTGCTCCTTTTGGTTTCCAGATGATCAGCCCTGATCCGATATCGTCAGAAATCAGATAAAATCCGAGTTCTTTTCCAAGTTTTCTATGGTCGCGTTTTTTTGCATTTTCCTGGAGTGTAAGCCAATCATCTAATTCCTTTTGTGTTGGGAATGCAGTGCCGTAAATTCGCGTCAACATCTTATTTTTTTCATCGCCATGCCAATAAGCGCCGGCAACAGAAAGAAGTTTAAAGGCTTTTATTTTTCCTGTAGATGCGACATGAGGACCACTGCAGATGTCTGTGTCAATATTTCCCATGGAATACATGGAAATCTCTTCTCCTCGTTTTTCAATATCAGCAATCCAATCAAGTTTATATGGATTGTTTTGAAATAGTTTACGTGCTTCACCAGAAGGTATGATTTTTTTAATCATAGGAAGATTTGCATTGATAATTTTTCGCATCTCTTCTTCGATTTTTGGAAAATTTTCCTCAGAAATTTTATGCACCTGTCCTGAGTCTGTCGAAGGATCAAAATCAAAATAAAATCCATCAGCCGTTGCCGGACCCATAGCTTTCTTGAGTGAAGGGAAAAGTTTTTGCATTGCAGCATGAAGAACATGCTCTGCAGTGTGTCTGAGAGCCCACAATTCCTGATCTATTTTTGATTTATTCTGCATTTTTTTATTAAGTTGTTCAGACATGATTTTTCATCATTGCTCATTATAAAACAAAAAACTATCCGTTTTTGTTGGAGTCCTGAACATTTTATGGTGTTGGTGCAGTATTATCCGGAATATTTTCATTGACTGGCGATTCCGGTGCGATTTCCTGAGGTGCCATTTCAGGTTGGATAGGAATACCCATAAGAGCATTTGAATCTGTTTCAATCACATCTTGCGGAACATCATTCATATTTGCCGGTGCACCATTTGATTCTTCCGTCGGAATACTGCTTGAATTATTTTCTGGAATGGTTATAGGATTTTTTAAAGGAATTTTTGCCTGGTTTTTTTTGGATCCAAAATAGAAAGCAGTTACATTGAGAGTAATGACAAGAACGATAAATGCGATGACACCAATTACACCCATTACTCTGTTTGGTGATTTTTTTGGGGAAATCTCGTCAGATTGGTTGGTAACGACCTGCGATTCATTTATGTTTGTATCCATAAATCCTCCTTTAAATGGAAAATTTTAAAATCTATTACTATCGTATATCAATCGCAATACATAATGCAAGGTTTTTCGTATTAAATGCGAAAAACAAATACGTGTTTCTTTGTATCATTTTGCACACAATGAAGATGTGGAAAAATGAAGCTATTGGAAATGATCGTTGTCCCCTTTCTGCATTTTTTTATAAGCGCTTGTTCTAATTTTTCCATCCGCCATGGGAGAAGATAGATAAAAACTACGTCCGCATCTTGCAGATCAGCGGTCCAAAAGTTTTTCCAGTATGTATGAACTTGGTTTCTATATGGAGAAAATAATGAGCGAATATTACTGAAAAAAACTAAGAATGGATTTATTTCCAAGCCTTTGGTAATTGCTCCATGTTTTGCAGCAAGAAACAGTAATTTTCCGTTTCCGGATCCTAAATCATAGACAACCATATTTTTTTTAATATGTGCAAGTCTGATCATAGACTGGGATACAGGATTAGTAGAGGGTACAAACGGAGCGCCGGTCATGAATGCAAGACAAAGGTAGAAGAAGAAGATGGCAAAGGCGAGTTGGAGAATGAGAAATATATAGGGAAGCATTGGGTGGACGTACCAGGATTCGAACCTGGGACCTTTGCAATGTGAATGCAACGCTCTAACCAGCTGAGCTACACGTCCGTCTATTGGTATTATATCCGAGAAGATGTGAATTGAAAATAGAAGTTATACCCAATTCCCTATCCTGCAGAGGTGGCAATAGACCGTTCATTGGACATGCCGAAAGATGTTCCGTGTTTTTTAAACTGTCCCCAATATCCTTTTTTGGCTTTCCGATTGTTACTCGCTACGAGCCACGTCCTACTGTCATCAACCTGTTCTTTCATAGCCTGAAGATATGATCGTAAATGTTCAAAATAATTAAGGTGATAAATGCCGGGATCCACCGGAGCATCCAGAACGGTTTTAGAAATTTCCTGCCGTAGATTTTTGATTGATTGAGAAAGCGCTTTTAATTCCGTCCGTAGTCCCTCAATTTTTTGTTTTACTTCAGTATCTTCAGATCGATGGAGCGTCCGATGTGATTCTACGTTTCTTGGCTGCACTGCCGGAATTTTTTCCGTAGCTGTCGAAAATTCAATTGTCTGATTTTGTTGCAACTCTCCTGACTTAGGATTCCCGCTTAAAATTGACTGAAGCATATCGCTCCCGGTTTGGACAATAACATCCTTCGTGATTGTTTTTCCTATTGATGATCCTATTCCGCGAAGTGATTCGAGAACATTATCACCGCCATAGACAGGCGTTTTCTTTTTTATGTTTTGTTGCATAGTCATAGGGTTTGTGCCTATAGTATACTATAGGTTGGGCAGAAGCGCTATACTTATTGTACTACAGTGACGCAAGAAGCTGGATTGTTTTTTGACGTCTGAGAATGGAAGCCAGATAATATTTTTCTTTTTCCATACCTTCTTTTTCCTGAGGCGTTTTGGCTGAATTTATGACTTCATTTACGTCTTTTTCTTCAATTTGAATGCCTTCTTTATCAGCGATCTCACCAAGAGCGAGTTCGAGAGTGATCATCCGTTTGGATTCTTCCTCGTATTCTTTTCGTATAGTTTCAATAGTTTTTCCGGTTGATGTTAGATATTGATCAACAGTAATCCCAAGTTTTTTGGTCTGATCAAGAAAATTGGAAAGCATTCGGGTCACTTCCTGTTCTATAAGAATTGCCGGTAAGGAAACGACAATTGTTTTATATACCGCATCTAAAAGCTCATCCATCGTTGGTTTTTTATTTTTTTCCTCATCTTCTTTTTTTGGTTCTTGTCCGGGTAGCCAGATTTTATTTTGTTTTTCATTTTTCAGCTCCGTCATTGCTTTTCGATAGTCTCCAAGCGTCATGGAAGGTTTTTCGCAGGTAAGAGCAGTTACGATCCAATCTTCTTCTTCTTTTGCTTTCGTGAGGGTGATCGTCGGTGAGATAATCGGCTTCAGTGTGTTTTCGGTAATAGCTTGTGCATACGAATCAGGAATCAGACGTTTAAGCACCTCTTCGTATGTTTTGTTTTTATCCAGTCCTTCCTCAACGGTATTTTTCGGAGCTTTACCTTTTCGAAAACCCGGGAGTTCAGCTTCTTTTACGATATCGTCAACAACAGTAGTATACATTTCCTGTACTCGTGTCCAGGGAATTGTAATGGTGAGTTCTGTATTGCCGTTATCCAATTTTTTTACCGTGGTATTCATGAAGTCAGATTTTAGCACATTTCTATTCATTTGGAAATCCCAATGGCAATTCAATGGTGGGAGGAGATAGTGTTGTATCTGACACCTGCATATTTTTAATGTATCCCGAAAGAGTCGCAACGCTTTTTGTCAGCTCTATATAGGCACTTTCTGTGGCCATAGGAACAACAGGTTTGGATTTAGGTGTGGGAGTCGGAGTGTCTGAAGGAGTTGGAGTAGGTGTTTGTATGGGTTGTTTTGATATGGTAAAGAATATTCCACCAATACCTATGAAAATAAGGAGAATGAAAAGATATCGTTTGTCAAAAGAACGTTTTGGATTTGGACTGATAATCGGAATTTGTTGAGCCTGTGATGATAGGATTGGTTGAGTTTGTGGAAGTGATGGTTGCAGTAATTCTGATTGTTCCATATTATTCTCCATATTGCATCGATGTTATCAATTCCTGTAAAAAAGAAGTTCCTTCGGAAAAATATTGCTTGGCTTCAGACATATATTTACCTATGCGCTGATAACTGGCTGTGATTTCGGATAATGATGAACTTTTCAGAATTGAATTTTCTTTGGTAATTTCATCGGTTTTTTGTTTGAAAAGATCGCGTTTATTTTGTATTTGGAGAAGCCACCGTTCCATAATACTTTGTTTTTCAGGCGTATAGGAAGATTTATTATCCTGAATCAGCGTATAGCTTTTTGTAAAAATATCAAAATAGAGCGTGTCTATAGCTGTGAGCTCAGCCATTTTTAATCCGACAATGGTTTGAAAAATGCTGGATTGAAGCATAGTATGGTGCGATGAAAGTTGCTGAGAAACACCTTCTGCGTCCTGAAGAGATCCGATAGATCCCATAAGTCCGGTATGATTGTTGAGAAATTTTACTTCGTTTGCTATGAGGGTTTGATAGAGCGCTTTCGTTGAAGCATCCATAGATGCGCTTTCGTTCAATTTTTCATTAAGAAATTGAAGGTATGACCGGAGAAGCTGAGACCGATCTGCAAGCATTTCTTTGGTTTTTTCAAGTGCTGATTGTTGGCTTGTGAGTGTTTTAAATTTAAGATATTCTGAACGGTTGATTTTAAATTCATTCAATACAGTTCTGTAGGTATCAAATTCATTGAGGTATTCCTGATACGAGCTTGTAGAACTGGCCCAAACTGATGTCGGAAAGATTAATACTGCTATGATCAATACAAGTTTTATTACTGTGGGCATACAATCATCGTACCATGGAGAGAAAAGACGGGTCAAGGAGGATGAAAATGTGTTACAACAGAATTATTCGTTGTGCCGCAGAGAGGAGTTGAACCTCTACGCCTTATTCAGGCACAGGATCCTAAATCCTGCGTGTATACCAGTTTCACCACTGCGGCATTATTATATTATTCACCATTATTTAATAGTATTCCAATTTCACCCGCCTCGCGTCGACTCCGTCTTTGCGAGTCGAGGCGGGCCACTGCGGCGCAAATCAATTATACTGTATTTTACCTAACAAAACCCCGCCTTTGTTTAAAAGAGCGGGGTTTATTTCTTTATTTTACAGAGAAAGGGCAAGCAAGCGTTCATCCATTTTATAGATGTTGAATGCTTCGATTTCTTCCATAAAGTGATTCACTTTCCAGGACCACTGCGGGTCAGCGGCGTATTTACGACCAATTTGGTCAACCGTTGTAAGACCCTGATTGATGTAGTCTGTTTTTAACCCTTCGGATACGGCAGTAATACCTTCTTCCCAATTTTGGAAGTTTGCTCCATAACTGGTTCCGGTCCACACTGCCCATCCCCATCCGTTATATGAATTATACGGTATGTACCATCCGAACAAGGATTCGTTTCCGGAAATGGCGGCTACTAATTTCCAGTCGATCCCCAAACGGTCTGCTTCTCTGACAAAATAGGAAGCAGATTGGGCCATCGGCGAATTATGAGACGAAAGGTATTTTTCCAGTCGTTCACTTCGATTATCGATGGTTTCGGTTTGCATTTCGTCTATGAGCGTTCCCGTTTGATAGGTCTGTTTTATTTCATCAAACGCAGAAATCTGTGACGGATAGATAAGTCCGTTTATGATTATAAGACAAATAAATGCCTGTAAAAAATATTTCATACGTCTTCCCTCCTCTGCCGTCACGATTGGTATGTGGTACATACTTTCGTGAAGGCGGATAAGTGGAAGATGTGCCTGAGAGTGGACAGGCGTTCGGAGAAAAATATTAAAAGAATATATTCAGAAGTAATGTTGAATGTTAAATAGACTTTCCTCATTAATCATCCCAGCACTATTCTTACCTTCTCGCGAGGTCTAACCCAGTACTAGAGCAAAGCTCAGTACGGGGCAGGCGTCTTCTCGCCTCGGAGGGGCGAAAGTGCGGGATTGATGATTGCTAAGCTCGGTGTCTCGCTAAGCAATCAATCAAAAAATCCTAAAGCAAATGTCGTATTAGGAAATTCACTTTAGGATCTAAACGGCAGTATACCCTATAGTTTGTGACGTGTCAAGTCTATAGGATAAAATGTGTTCAATCGGTGAATACTGAACCTATTTGTTCTAATAATCTCAGTGTTATTTTATTGGTGTTTTAAAAATTAGTTATAGGATTATTATTCCATTTTATTCATAAACCCCTGAACACACCGGGTCCATGAATAGTTATTATTAACTGATGGAGGTGCCCAAATCGCGCCAATATCCATGAGATCCGTAATGCCCCGATCATAAAATTTTTCTCGGATAAATTTTGTAACCCAGGTTATTGCTTCAGGCCAGCCTTCGAAGTGTTTTCCCTTTAGTGTATTTGTATACACAGCTATGCCCCATGCGTTGTAAGAATCACTTGACGGGAGTCTTGATCCGAGATTTGATTCACACATGGCAATAGCCGGCACTAAACGAAAATCGATTTTATTTCGGTCTGCCTCATCTACTATTTTTTGTGCATGAATCAGAAAAGGAGAATTTGCATGGAATCGCCTGATAAACCTTTCAATAATAAGGGTTCTTGCATCATCGGCAATTATGGAAGATCCTAATACTTTTCCGCTTGAGGAAGGCAGAGTTTTTTGAAATTCCAAATCAGGATAGAGCTGAGTCGGGTACGGTATCGATGTGATTTTTCCCTGTGTATATGCAGATAAAAATGAAAGGTTAAAAAGGAGTACAATAAGGGTAACCTGAAACCATATAGCGAGAAACGCCATTTTTCGTATCATGTGCACTATCCTCTCATAGGCATCGTTTTTCTGTCAAATCATTGATGTCTTTTTCGTAATATTCAGGGTATACTTAATGTTTGCTTTTTGTTTGAATACCGTATGAAAAAGAATAATCTTTTTATTATCGCTTTCATCGCACTGGTAAATGCCATAGGGTACGGAATAATTATTCCGGTCATGTATTCGTATTCTCAGTCGTTTGGTCTATCGGATTTTCAGAATGGTCTTCTTTTTTCTTTATTCTCTATTTGCACGTTTCTCTCTACTCCAATTATTGGCCGATTATCGGATAAATATGGTAGAAAGCCACTCCTTCTGATATCTTTGTTTGGCACCGTCATATCGTTTCTTATGACTGCATATGCGAAAAACGCAGGAATGCTATTTGCTGCGCGGGCATTGGATGGGATTACTGCCGGAAATATTCCCGTAGCTTTGGCAGTCATTTCCGATACAACACTTCCCAAAGATAGAGCAAAAGGATTTGGCATTATTGGTGCCACATTTGGATTTGGGTTTGTATTTGGTCCGGCAATATCGGGATTGACTCTTCGATATGGTATAGCAACACCGTTTATTGTAGCTGCTTGTGTGACAGGGATTGCTATGCTTTTGACTGCTCTTTTTTTACCTGAAACTAACATGCATGAAAAGGAAGTGGCCAAAGGAAAATTGTTTGATTTTCGTACTCTCTTTATGTCTATTACCGATGAACGCGTAGGAATAACATTGGGGATGACCCTTCTTTTTTCTCTTGCTCATGCGATGTATGTTTATGCATTTCAGCCATTTTCTATAAAAACATTGGGTCTTTCTCCTGCATCCATATCATATATATTTATGGGAATAGGTGTTGTCGGATTGCTTGTTCAGGGATTTCTTATGGGAAAAGCAGTGAAACGTTTTAGAGAACATGGAGTCCTTACTGTTTGCCTTATTTTTGACGTCGTCATTTTTATCCTTATGTTTCTCAGCAGATCTATCATTCCATTTGTTATTTTGGTAGTACTACAGGCATTTTTTTCTTCATTTATTTCGCCTATTCTTCAGACATTACTTTCAAAAGAAGTAGATGAGAAGTCGCAAGGAACTGTGATGGGATTGAGTAGTTCCTATGGAAGTATTGGGACGATTATTGGTCCCCTTTTGGGAGGAGCTGTGGCAAGCATTTCTGTTCACACCCCTTTTCTTATCGTTTCCTGCATCGCATTTTTTTGTTTTATTTTTTCACTATCAAGGGTTCGTAATCATATTACCCATAAATTACATACATTTCGTATGTAAACATTCTGTCTTCATGTGAGCTCTCTGTCTCACAGGTGGAACACTTGTTCAACAGTGTAATCAAGGCATATTATAAGCTGCAAGAGCTTGGTATCAAAGAGATAGATGGTCAGATTGTATTTGTTGATTAAAGCGATGCGATGGTTACATGTGCCGAGAGAGAGGTATCATCTCACCATAGCTTTGGCTTTCAGTCCTGTGGGCATTTTTTCTATCGCATAGCGCAAAGCTGTTCGGGGCATTTTATCTTTATTTTTCATCACATAGTTAAAGACTTCTCTTTGATCGGCTTGACTGGCAGCTTTAAGCATCCAGCCATAGCCTTTCTGCACTAAATCATCTTTGTCCAAGAGCAGAATATCGGAAATCTCGAAAATGTCTTTCAAAAAATTTCCATGACGAGCAGGAATTATCAGTGTTACAGCTGAGGCTCTTTTCATCCAGCGATTTTCTGACTTTGCCCATTTTTTGAGGTCTTTCAAATATTCTGGATACATTTCTACAAATGTACCAATTGTGTGATTACATAAAGTATCGCAGGATGCCCAGTTGGAAATATAATCATTTACCCATTTTTCAAATACTATAAAATCTGCCGGTTCATATTTTTTATGGATAAGATAAGCATAGTGGCAGGCAATAAATGATTCTTCCATATAGCCAGACTGCCACAATTCTTCACACAGGGCAAACACTTCCCTTTTATCCAAATCTAAAATTTCTTTATCGTGGGCTTTGGCAATCTTTGTTACTAGTGCCGTTTTAACGCCGCAAATTTTCACTTTTTCTTTGAAAAAATTCTGACCACTATCTCTAGTATGAGAATCGCTTTGTTTTTCAAGTTCATTTCTAATGATGGTAATTATTGAGTTCATCATTTGGCTTTTTTTACCTGTTTTGTGTGAGTTGTAATATGTCTCGCAATCATATCTAAAAAATGATCTGTTTCGCATGTTTTACCTCCCTTACTGTATGTCATTCTGGGGATTTTCTTTTCGACTATGCTGACAAATAATGATTCATGTGCGCCTCGTAGTCTGTGAATAAGATCCTTCATTGAATACTTTCGCAACGATTCGACTCCGGCCACATTAATTGTGGACATATTCTCTGGTAGTTTTGGAATTTCGTGTTCAACTAAAGCTTTATAGTTTGCCGCGTAGTTTTCGTGCCAAAAAACAATATGGCAAAGCTCTTCTTTTACTGTCCATTCATCAGTTGCTTTTAAAGTAGATTTCTTTCTTTTCACTTCTTGAATAAACAACTCAATATTGGATGTAAGTGTAGTGAATAATTCTTTATAAGAATTTCTCATCTTGGATATTTAAAAGTTTATTGTATTGACCCTTAGTGATAAAAATTCGGATGCGCTCAGGATTTGACAATTTTTGTTCAATATCCTGCCTCTGCCCGTAATTCCAGTCAATAATCTTTTTGATCTTGATATCAATATCAATATAAAATCTGGTATTTGCGTCAATTTGTTTTGGCATTCTAGTATTTTTTACTTCTACTAATAATTATAAAACCAATTCCAGTCAAAATGGAGGAAATATCGTATGTTAAAACTCTCGCATCATCAATGATATTGCCAACACCATTTATTAGCAAAATAATTCCAATTATCATCAACACATTTAATGTATTTTTACTCATACTTTAATTTTAAAATGTTTATGGATTAGATCAATTGCCCAAACATAGTGGCTAGATAATGCCGAAGCCAAGTAACAAGTGATACTGGTTGTCCCAGTCCAAGCGTATTTCTTTTTGGTTGATAGTTCTTTATCTGTGTGAGAGTCAATAACTTTCATAAGAGCATTATGTGAATCGCTAAACTTATTTTTTAAATCATCCCAAGGTATATTTTTATAGTCTTGATACAATTCCTCGTTTAATTTAGGAGCATCTTTAAATGTGTATCCTGGAGCGGGTATTTCTGGCTTTTTACCAGACATTCCCTCTTTGTACCAACTAAGCTCTAGCAGTTGCCAAGCATATAAGTGTGCCACAATATCTTTGGAAGTACGATTACCAAAAATAAATTCTTGATCACGTTGTTTAGGCGACAGCTGAGAGATTAAATCAAAAAGTCGTTGATATTCTTTCTGTCCAAAATCTAATAACTGTTGTTTATTTTGTGCTCTGGCCATATTAGTAATATATCAAAAAGCAGGTATTTGATAAATACCAATAAGTTGACGCCGTCTGGATATGGAACACTTATAGCTATAGGAAAAACACTCGAAGAAAATTGGTTGGGCAATTTAGCCTTAAAATTTAATCTGTGAGCCGCCAGAGATTCGAACTCTGAACCGATTCCTTAAGAGGGAATTGCTCTACCGTTGAGCTAGCGGCCCATTTTTTCTATTCTAAACAGCGCGCCTGGAGGGAATCGAACCCCCAACCCTCTGTTCCGAAGACAGATGCTCTATCCGTTGAGCTACAGGCGCAACGTCGAACGTTGCTGGGGCGTTTGACGCCCCGCCGTTGTCAAACTCGGCTGGCACGTGTAATCGCGTTTGACGCGATGACGCCCCGCTCTATCCTTTTGGTATTTTATCACGAAACTAAATTATTTCTTCTTTTTTTGTCCGTATAAAGCGGATCCATTCTTCAATGACTTCGAATATGACTTTGAGAGGAGCTTCCAAAATAAAATCGAAAATAAAAATAAACACATTAATTTTGGCAATTTCCTTTGAAAGCACATCTCCGGCCCAAAGAATAGGAAGGAAGAAAAAATCAATAATCGGCTCGAGGATTCCCTGATGTTCAATCATTTCATACTCTTTTGCAGATTGTCTGATGCGATACGCAAAAAGTGTTACAAGTGCAACGAAAAATACAAAGATAGTTTGGCTGGCAATATTGAAATGGAGTTTGGTCAGTATAAATACTATTCCTCCGAAGGAAATCATAAATCCAATCATATACACGAACGAAAAAATCCCAGCTAAGAGTGGTCGTTTGCGTGCAATTTTTAATGTAAAAGCATCCTGACCTTGTTGATATTCCGTAAAGCGGTAGATGATAAGCTTTATACGCTCTAAGAGTCGTTTCGTATTATCAGCTCCGGGAATAGCAATAAATGCGGTAATAAGAAAAAGAAGGAGTGGTGGGAAGAGTGCATTGATAGCAAGCGGAAGATAATCTATTCGTTTTACGATAAGGAGATCGACAGGCGCCTCAAGCGCAAGAGCAAGAACCATTTTTGTGAGAAATATATAGATAATGCTTCGTACGACAGCGCGTCTGACTTTTTCTCCGGATTCTTGGTATCTCTTGAGTGCTATAGCTGAGAGAGTTTCTTCAAATTTGGCGGGGTCTTCGATAATCGGTCGTGCAGCTTGTTCATATTCAAAAAAGAAATCCCGTAGAATGAGGAAAGGAGGGAGTTGTTTCCGTAAATATCTTCCCATTGGCGTGATAACAGGAGAATTGAGTTGTTGAAGAATTGTTTGAATAGACGTGATGAATGACTGGATTGTAGGGTCTATGTCTTTCCATGATCGTTTGGTCCATGAAGGATCGAACATTTTGAGGAGATGGTATGTGATAAGAGCATTATCTGATTGAGCAAAAGTACGCTCCACAGAGATGTATGTAAGCATATTGAGTAGATTGGGATCTACAGATGGTATTTGAATTTTTCCACGAATGGATTGATAAACAAAGTTGAGAAGCGCTTCCCTTTTATATGCCGGAAGGATTGTTTCATCAATTTCTGCTGAAGCGATACCAATAATCGTATCCCACGAAATGCCTTGATATTTTGGAGAAGATGGTCCGAAGACTGTCTGTCTCAAGTAGAGATATTTTGTGATGATTTCGGCCACGATGTGTATATCGGAATCATCGATAAGGGAACTGTCTATATATTTTGCCCATATGAGTTCAAGCATCAAGTTTTCTGTTATGACCTTTGGATCTGATTCCAATGCCATGCGTCTTTTGAGGATTCGTTCTATTGCTGCCCGGCGTACCAAATGTTCAGCTCGGAATTCTACGGCGTTTCTCGCTTTTTCATAAAGAACGGCAAATGTTGAAACAGTACGGGATACGGAAAATTTGTGACCGCTTTTTGAAGGAGGTTTTTTTGATTCAAATACGCTCAGAAGTTCATTGACAATTGGGGATAATTCCATAGCTTACAGTATAATTGAATAGGTTTGTCTTTGCAAAAATAATTTCCTTCCTCTCTTCACCAAACAAGCAAAGTACGGTATACTTAGATAGTATTGGTGGCTGTACCCTCCGATTCGGAGGGCGGTTAGAGCGGAGAGAAGTGTATGTATTACGTATACGTTCTTCGATCATTGAAAGATAATAATTTATATATCGGTTTTTCAAAAGATTTACGTAAACAATTATTCGATACATTAAAATAAGATTATTGGTGGCTGTAGCTCAGTCCGGTTAGAGCGCCTCCCTGTGGAGGAGGATGTCGAGGGTCCGAATCCCTTCAGTCACCCATAAAGCAACTGTTTCGTTTATTGTCACAGATAGACACATTTTTTAATAAAAAATGATTATTGGCATTGCAAATAATAGTATTTCCCTATGATTACCGTACTGAAAAAAACAACGAAATTATTGCAAACAACAGCGCTGCGGAAAGCAGATACGTATGTGTGGATTTATGCGGAAAATCCTTCGGAGGAAGAGCTCCAACGACTTGTAGACTTATATGGGCTTGAACTTGGTCATCTGAATGATGCTCTGGATCCAAACGAAGTTCCCCGTTTGGAAAAAGAAGATTCTTCGTTGTATGTATTTACGAGAGTTCCCAAGGAAAGTAGAGAAGGAGTATGCGTCACGACACCCGTACTATTGATACTTCTAAAACATGTGATACTAGTCATAGCAAAAGATCAGGAAGAATTTTTTGAGAGATTTTTAAAACGGAAAACTTCATATACCACGTCCAAGCCTATCACTGTGTTTACTGCCCTTTATACTGATTTTATTGCTGTATATCAAAGTGAGATTATGAAACTTAATAAAAAAATTGGATCCATAAGCAATAAAACAGACGAAATCAAAAATAGCGACATTATTCAGCTTGTTGCCTATGAAAATGTTCTTAATGAGCTGCTGAATGCGGCAATTCAAAGCAATTTAATTCTCAAGTCTTTTTCTTCCATCAAAGGATTATTTTCGACAGATGAGGAGAAAGATCTTGTGGAAGACGTATATTTAGCTACAGGACAGCTTATCGAACTTTCAAAAAGCAGTCTTTTGAAAGTAAAAAATACATCGACTGCATATTCAATGATTTTGACTAATAATTTGAATATCGTTATCCGTTTTTTTACTGTTTTCACTATTATTTTGACTATCCCTATGATTGTCACGAGTATATACGGGATGAATATTCCACTCCCTTTTGCAGAATCTAAACTTACCTTCCCTCTTATGTTGGTCTCTATAGGAATAGTCTGCGGTATTCTTACTATAGTATTTCGGAAAAAAAATTGGCTATAATTTTATCTTCATTAAAAAAATCTTGAAAGAGCTTCATTGGGTTTGGTAAAAAGAAGTGCAGGAGCGTCACTTATATTGAGAGTTCCGTCTCCACTAAAATCAAAAGGGAGAAGGCGTTTCATGATGACATTCGTTTTGACTTCCGTAAGAGTGACGATGTGTTGTCTCGGAAGATAATACGGGGCAATGACGACTACTCTATAGCTTTTTCCCGGTATCATATTATAAAGACCGGTAACCGTTAAATTTCCATCCGACACAGTGAGATCCTGAAATTTGTGAAGAAGCGTATCGTTGTGATCGTATACGAGAACGAGTACATGGTCGATAGTACTTTCCTTTTTCCATCCCAGTTGAAGATTGATCTTTATGTTTGGAGGCGGTATCAGCTTGATATTTTTCTTTTCAACATCAATTATTTTTTGTCCGTGCTTGATAGAAAATGAGACGTTTGCAGATCCTTCTTCCATAGGGGTTTTAATATGAATTTTTACCACACCTTTTTCTTTTGGTTCCAGCTTGGGGAGTGGCTCAGAAATAATGGTAAATTCTTTGCTGAGTCCGTTTATAGAAATTTCATACCCGTTATCCGGATCAAGTATTCCCTGCCCGGTATTTTCCAATTCTCCTTCTAGTGTATAGGTAGAATTAGTAACCAATCCATCTGGAAACATCGGTTCTTTCAGAGAAAATGATTCTTTTTGATTTGGGAAGCCTTTTGTTTTTCCTAATTTTTGATACAGCTCAAACTGTGGGTGAAATTCTGAGGAATTTAATTTTTTCCATGAAAAATTATCAAATGGGCTTCCTTGGTAATTTAGAAGAAATGGGGTAATGGCGACAATCCTCGGGTCTTTCCATATGCCAGTTGCTGCGAGAGAAAAATTGTCGGCTACATTTGCCGGAGTCAGACTTCCTCCACTATATTTACCTTGATTATGAACCCAACCTGTCTCGGTGATAAAGAGAGGAAATGGTTTTGTTATCCCCATATTTTTCAAAAAGTCGAGTTCCCATACAAAGCTTGCTATCGTTCCTTTGCCTGAAGCAAAAGGTGATCCGGAGAATCCGGGATTGGGATACGAATGTGAAGTCCAACCGTCGAGTACGGAAAAGAAATCAGGTTGTGATGCATACATCTGTTTTATATACTCAGATCCTTCAAGCGCTTTTCCGTCTGTGCTGGCAGACATGTCAAATCCTGCAGGGAGTATAAAAAAATCTGTAGATTGTTCTTTTAATGCTTTAGTGTAAAATACCGCCACTTCAGCATATTCTTTTGGATTTATGGTATTTCCCCATTCTTTACCGTGATTCGGTTCATTGAAAAGAACAATATAACGGTTTTCAATAGGCCAGATAAGAGAATCCAGGAAATTTACCCATCGTTTCGCATCTTCTTTTTGTGGAATTTTCCAGCTATCACCTTGTGGATGGGTTGCCAATCGTATGATTGGAATAAGGTGTAATCTGCGCATAATATTGAATAATTCCTGCCATTTGCCGATATTTCTATCTCCATCCTGGATAACGAGTGTCACATATCCCCAATCCCCTTCACTGGAATTGACGAGGGTAGCCGTATCTTTCAAATCCGTAAGTTCAGCAACATGAATTCCGAATTTATTATTGGGCACAGACAAAGGGTCATATATAGCATGAATGGAGGGAGGAAGAATTAGAATAAACAATAGAATAAAAAATTGAATCATATGGATAGGAAGTGTCTCGGATTTACGTGGCGCCCTCAGGAGGAATCGAACCTCCATCTCCTCCTTAGAAGGGAGATGCTCTATCCGTTGAGCTATGAGGGCAATAAGAGTATTGTATCACGTTTCCATTGGGTAGTTGAGGCTAATTAGAGAGTTGTTTGTCCTTGAAAACGTCCTTGATACGGAGCTGATCCGATAGTTTCCTCAAGTACTATTTGACATACCGATATACCAGGAGTGATGCTTATAGACATAGGTCCTGCATTAAAAAGTTCCAGCACCTGTTTATTGGATATGCCGGGTTGAATAAATCCTGAACTTATATGAACCATGAGTCCAACGCGTGCAAATCTGCTTCTTCCCTCCAACCATCCGCAAATATTTTGTGGAAGAGTAATTTTTTCGATGGTAATGCCAAGAACCGCTTGACCTGATTGCAGGGTCATGGATTTTTCTACTTCTACTACATCACTTATTGCAGTCACATCAAATTCATCAGAAGTAAGTTCAACAGGGGCGTGAATCGTTTTAAATACACGGAATGTATTGCCAAGTGTGAGATCTATACTTGCCGGACCAACTTTTTTTACGTCATACGGATCTATGATGATTTCACCTTTTTGTATACGTTTTATGATCTCGTCATGAGTAAGTATAGCCATAATTGTAAAGATAATTGTATGGTTATTTGTATATGTGAGCGGCATAGGGGAATCGGACCCCTTACATCAACTTTGGAAAAGTTGCGTTCTACCAGTGAACTAATGCCGCAAAGGCTGAATCCATTATACCCAATAACTGTCATATCTGGCAATGTTTGTCTTATTTATTAAACAGCACTCTATCCCCTATTTTCATCCCGACGGCATCTGCTTCTCCTGCGTTAATTTCCAGAATTTTATCTACAGGAACACTCGGTAGAATCATAGGTGTTCCCGGTGATACATTTTTGGTTATGTCTAATATGACATTTCCGTCTAGCCAGATGAAATCCAATGGAAATTTCATACCCATCATAGTAAAAGGAAATCGTTCTTTATGGTCATAGAGGAAAAGCATGCCGTGGTTGACGGGAAGAGACGCGCGTCCGCTCAGTCCTTTCATTTTTTCGACTCCTGAAACAGCTAATTCTATGATGAATGTCGTTTCCCTGACCGTGAGGGTAGCTGAAAGTGGCTTAATTCGGTAATACATGACTGTTCCCAGAATTATCACGATGATAAGGATTATGAAAATAGGTTTCATACGTTACGCGTCTCGTTTTTTCAGATAGAGAATGAAATTTCTTAGTTTTTTACGATCATCCTCTGTTATCGGAAGATGTGCAATGATTTCATCAGCTATTTTTTCCTGCTTTTCTACTATAGCATGAATGTTGACGTCGATTTGAAAATCAATAACCTGTTTTTTTATGGTAGCGATGTCTTTATCGGATAAATTTGGATCTCCGAATAATTGAAGAAGTTCTTTTTTATTATCACCTGTGCTTTTTTCCATGAGAAAGTAATAGTATAGTGTTTGTTTTCCTTCGCGAATATCAGACCCAACGGGTTTTCCTGTTTTTTGAGGATCTCCAAAAATATTAAGCCAGTCATCCTTTATTTGATAGAGAATTCCTAAAGTAGTCCCCATCTTCCAGAGTTTTTTTATGGTCTGCTCGTCGACGCCTGCGATTATTCCTCCTGCAACAAGGGGTAGTCCGATGCTGTACCTGCCTGTTTTATAGGCGTATACCGAAAGAATTTCATCGTTCGTCAATTGTTTTTCCGTACCTCCTCCGTATGTATCCTGCATTTGGGCAACACAGACGGTTCCCAACTCTGATGCAATAAGAGCAATAAGTTTTTGTGATAGGTCAGAGGTGTCAATGGTAGAAAGAATTTGAAAAGCAAGAGAAAATGACATATCTCCTACCAAAAGCGCAAACGATTCGCCTGTCCTTCCTGCTTTTTTATCTCCCCCCTGTTCAAAAATTTTTTTATATTGGATATGCATACTATCTATTCCTCTACGCGATTCATCCCGGTCCATGATGTCGTCGTGAATAAGAAGCCCAGTCTGAAAAAGCTCAATTGCCGAAGCTGTTTTTACCGTTATGTCCTGATAATCTCGTTTAGAAAAAGATTCTACGGCAAGGAAAAGGAGTGATGATCGAAGTAGTTTTCCATTGAGAGTAAACGGAAGAAGGCGGTTAATCGCGTCATTTCCCCAACGATTAATCGCACTGTATAGTTGAATCTGATCTCTTTTTAGAAAATCAGTAATGTAGGATGAAACGAGTGCTTTTTTATCAAGGGTGTATGTCTGAATGTCCATATTTTGTCGGGACGGAGAGACTCGAACTCTCGACCTCACGCTCCCAAAGCGTGCGTTCTACCAACTGAACTACGTCCCGATTATTACACATTATATCAGTAATTTACAGTTTGTAGGGAATAAAAGTTCCGGTTGACGGCAAACCATAACAGACAGATAAAGTAAGATTTTTTGGCTCTATGATTATGGATCCTATGGTCACATTTTCTCTGCATATAGGATATTTGTTGTTTTTTGTATCTGAAAGGAGTGTCTTCATGTCATCAAAGGACATGGGATTTTTAATAATTTCCGATGCCCGTTCGAACCGTGAAATTGAGCTTTTTGTGGCAAATAGTTGATATTCCTGCATACGTTTGGAGATACAGTGATTCGTATGTACATAGGGTATTTTTTCGTTTTTATGAATATCTACGTCGTGTCCTGCAATTTCAATATCCCAAACGCTGTCTTCCTGAACCAAAAGATGGTTATATCCTGCAGCACGGTTTGTATTGATGATGACCGAAAGAGCTTCATCGAGCGTTTTGCATTCTAAAATTGCCCGTGAGACGAAGCACTTGGGTACGCCGATATTCGTTTCCTGATAAAGCTCATTAATACATTGAGCCAATCCCCAATTATTGAGTGATGCAGATGTTCCGGGAAGCGTCGTCGCATAATTTAGGCCTAAAAATGTCGTATCCCCGATTGTTGCTTTGAGGATGTACAGTTCATCAAGACTCTCCACTCCCCAATCCTCGTTATGACCAATTATTACTCCGTTATCATTGAAGCTGACTGCTATTGTGCAGTGATCTTCAGTTTCGGTCTGTTCTCTGTCCCACTCGGAGAGGAGCTCTTTGTCATAACTTTCTGGGCAATTATGAAAAAAAAGGTCAATAAATGCACTTTGTGCTCCGTCAGCAATTCCCTTCAATTCATCCATGAGATGGGGAAATTGATTTTTAGCAGCTTTAGCATATTTTTCAGATTTTGTACGATAGAGTTGGTAATGAGGAATTATTTTTTGTCGGTCTTCTATCGTTTCCTGAATTTTTCCGCGAAACATTTCTCCTATGGCGTGACCAATTTCATAATGGGTTCCTTTTATTTCTAGATATGGAAAGGTTCTGATCATAGTGCCGCGGGTGGGGGTCGAACCCACACGACCGTATAAGGGTCACAGGATTTTAAGTCCTGCGTGTATGCCAATTTCACCACCGCGGCTATTTAAATAAATGCTTGTTTATCCATTTTCTACCAGCACATGACTTTAGATATTTTTCACGTACTCTAGCATTTTTTCTATTTTGATAAGGTTCAGTGTGAATTATTTTCCAAGGTTTATAGCGTTTTGAATATGTATTGTATCCGTTGTTATGTTGATTTATCCGACGGTCAATATTATCTGTTATTCCTACATAAGTTTTATCATACTCTACGCTTTTTAAGATATAAGTAATGTATATGGACACAAATTTCACCACCCGCCTCGACTCGCGAATAAGAGTCGACGCGAGGCGGGCCGCGGCATGTCTTTTGTATTGTACCCGAAAAACAATTGCTTTTCTATCTTTTTTTGCAATAGTATTTGTATTCACAGTATAATAGTTTTTGATGAAACGAAAACAAAAAAAATTAAAACAAACAAGAAAAATTACCATAGCTCTTCTGTATCACTATGTCCCGAAAACATTGACGGATGAATATTTCAGTCACGATCACGCAATCGTTGATAATCAAACGGATGAAATTGTTTTTTACATGCAAAAGCTTTTTATCCGTCACGGTTATCGAGTACAGATTATCAGAGTTTCTCCTGATGATTTGTCAGGACTTAAAAAATTAAAAGCAGATTTTGTTTTTAATCTTGTAGACAGCAAAGCTATGGAGATTAAAATTGCAAAAATTCTTGATAGGCTAAAAATTCCGCATTCAGGATCTTCGTTTGAAGCGATAAATACGAGTAATAATAAGGTGCGTTCAAAAAGATTATTTGAAAAATTTAATCTTCCTACACCAAAATATTCACTTATCAGGATATCAGATAGATTAAAAAAAAGTATGATTCCGAGTAAATTCCCCATTATTATAAAACCTGCCTTTGAACATTGTAGTGTCGGTATCACGAATAAATCCATCGTAACATCGTATGAACAGTTCAAGTCTGTGGTCAAACAAATGAGAAAAAAATATCATCAGATGCTCATCGCAGAGGAATTTATTCCGGGAAAGGAATTGCAGGTTACTGTCCTTGAGACTCCGAAAGAAACTACCGCTCTCCCTATCGCCGAAATTGCGTTTCGGAAAAATATTAAAAATAAATGGAATATCTATGGGTTTGATGAAAAATGGAGTAAGCATTTACCGATCTATAAGAGTTGTCATTTTATAGCTCCTCCCAGGCGTATACAGACAAATATTGATATGCAGATTAAGCATGATTCGATAAAAGCATTTTATGCACTCGGCATGCGGGATTATGCGCGGTTTGATCTGCGATATAATCCTAAAAATCGTAAATGGTTTTTTTTGGAAGGGAATGCAAATGCTGGTTTTGATCCGGACCCCAGGGATGCTATGACCGCTTCCATTGTGGCTCACGGTATGACCATAGATGATTTTGTCCTTCAGATAGTCAGAAACTCCATAAACTGAAAATTTAGTCTGCCTTCCGTGGTATAATTCTTCCAAAGCCCTGGTGCTGAAATTGGTATACAGGCACGCTTCAGGAGCGTGTGTCCAAAAGACATGGGAGTTCAAATCTCCCCCAGGGCACAAATAGTATTGAGAGGTTAAATAAGTAAAAGTAGCTGGGGGACTAGGAGTCGGACCTAGATTCACAGCTCCAAAGGCTGGTGTCCTACCATTGGACGATCCCCCAAAGTTTTAAATAATAAATAAATTGGATTTGGAGCGGCGTAGCGGATTTGAACCGCTGACCTTCTCCTTGGCAAGGAGACATTCTACCACTGAACTAACGCCGCCGCGTCAAACGCGGCTGGGACGCTTGACGTCCCGCACCTTCGTTTGAATAATCTGCAACTTTATCTGCATCGAAACATTATTTACTATGTTTAGTGCCGAGAATAGGAATTGCACCTATATAACGTGTTTTTCAGACACGCGCCTTGACTGACTCGGCCATCTCGGCCCTTCGACGCACTCCGTTTGCTCAGGGCAAGCAAAATGGTCAAAAAGCATGTATATTTCATTACCGATGTGGTGAGGACATTCGGCTGAGCTCAGTCGAAGCCTTTGTCGAACCACTCGGCCATCTCGGTAAACATTCAGTATTGTATCTTTTTTTGATATCGTATCGCAATGTTTAGTGGTCGGTAGAGGATTCGAACCTCTAACCCCTTCGATGTAAACGAAGTGCTCTACCGTTGAGCTAACCGACCAGAATACAATTATATTGTATTTGAATGCTTTTTTCATTACAATTACACTATCTTGACCTGATGCCGGGGTGGCGAAATTGGTAGACGCGTACGCTTGAGGTGCGTATGGAGCAATCCTTGCAGGTTCGATTCCTGTCCTCGGCACAATATCTATTTCCGTTCAATTCTGTAGGTTTTCGGGTAGTAGAGGAAAATTGCAGGGGCTTCATCAACCAGACGTTTTTGGAAATCTATATACAGTTTTAACCGTTCTTCCTTATCAATAGTAGCTCTTCCATCTTCCAGAAGTTTGTCAATTTTTACATTTGAATAATTCGTAATGTTAGAAAAGGATTGCGTGGAATGCCAGAATGCATATTGATCCGGATCCTTTGGGATATCCCGAGCTGTCAGAAGGACTTGATAGGACGAAGGAAGTGTATTTTCGACTTTTACTTCAGTTTTCAAACCGAGTTTTGTCCAGTTTGCTGCAATTTTTTGAGCAATGTCCACATACGGTGAAAATGTATGAAGGGTTAACGATCCAGAAGATGTAGAGACTTTAGATGCTTCAAAGAGTTTTACAGCCTGTTTTTCATCAAAGAGGTACTGTTTTACTGTATTGGTATATGCCCATGATGTTTTTCCGATTGGCGAGTATGCACGTTCTTCCTCTATATTTGGGACAGCAAACGCCAGTGCCTGTCTCACGGATTTTTCCGAAAGCAGAGGATCTTTTACATTAAAAAAAATAGTCACCATACGGTCGTAATTAATATCACTTGTTATGGTGGTATTTTTCCATTGCGACATCGTCCCGTCAAAGGACAAGAGACCTTCTATTTTATCCACTTCACCCTGCTTGTATGCTAGTACTGCCTGACTCTCTGTTTTATAAAATTTATACATTTTATTGGCAATAGCAGGATTGCGGGAGGATAATGTTAACGTTAAAAATGATCCCCCTTTGAAAAGGAGTCCTGATACATAATATGGACCATATCCGACGAGTCCTTTTTTAAAGAGTGGTTTTGATACAACCGTGAGAAACGGGCTATACGGCATGGGTAAATCATAAATAATTGTATTAGGGGGCACTCTGGTAACTGTGACGTCTTTTATATTGTAATTTATATCCTGTATGGTTACGTTTGTTTTATCATGCCACAGAATATTTGGGTTTATTTGAAAAATATATTTTTTTCCGCTGTTTGTAGCTTCCCATGATGATGCCAGTCCTGACGAGATATTTCCGGATTCGTCCTGCTGAGTGAGTCCATAACTTATCTGCCCCAATATGTTTTGAGGTAATGTTGAGACTGTATAATCTCCCACTACGGCTATATATTCGATTTTTTTCGCTTTGGATACGTAAAGGGGAATAAAAAAATTTTGTGTAGCAACGAGCGTAATGCTTCCGATGACCAGCCCGAATATGATTTGCCGTTTATATTTTTTTGTAAGTTCCTGGAGTGACCAGTACAAAAATCTTCCGCGTTTTAGAAACGACATATGTGTCGATAACAAGATTATTTAATGAGAAAGACGTTGATGACCGTCATGAGAAAAAAACTGGTTGCAAAGAGTATGGTGAGAGTGAACACTATTTTTTCCGCTCCTCTTTTCGTACGGTAAAAATCAGCCCCTCCCGTTTGCGTTTGAAGTCCGCCTTTGCTTGTTTGCATGAGAATAAGGACGATAAGTCCAATTGCAATAAAAAGTTGTATTGTCAAAAATATTTGTTTCATAGTCTATGTATTCAAACATTTCATAAGGACTATCCCTAGTTTATCACTATCATGGCGGATTAAGCTACGGACAAGCGTATCGGTATTTGATTTTTTTATAACTTGAGAACTTATGAGATCCGTTCGTATAATGTGATATTTTTGTTGTGTCTGAAGATCATCAACAATGGAAAATTCATGATATTTCGCATAGACATCTAGGGCGTAGGCGGGTATCGGAGTGGTGTTTATGAGTACGGTATGAATACATGGACCGATGTATTTTTCCATGACGCGTATATGATCGTGAGCCGAAAAATTATAGGTTTGTCCGTATTTGGTCATGAGATTGAGAACATACACTATGTTCGCTTTAGTTTTACCGAGGGCTTCCTTTATTCCTGAAATAATGAGATTGGGTAAGATACTCGTAAAAAGATCTCCCGGCCCCAGGACAATGAGATCAGCTTTGAGAATTTCCTCAACTGCTTTTGGATTGACAGCAGCCGCAGGAGAGAGTGAAATATCTGTAATTTTCAGTTTGCCATCATGTCTTGGCTCATCAATATAGTGTTCTTCATGTTCCATAGTTCCGTCTTCATATGTAGCTACGAGGTTGGTATCGGTAAAAGAAACGGGAATAACTGATCCTTTGATACGTAAAATTTTACTGGTTTGTTCTATTGCTTCTTTTTGTGACCCAACAATATCGGTCAATGCTGCCATAAAAAGGTTTCCGAATGTCATCCCGCTTATCCCTTGTCCTTTTTCAAACCTATACATAAACAGCTTACGGAGTATTCCCACTCCTCCGTTTTCATCAGATAATGCGACTATACACTGCCTCAGGTCAGAGGTAGGTAGAAGTCCGAATTCATCCCGGATTCTTTTGTTGCTTCCCCCTGAATCACTCATAGAAACTATTGCTGATAAATGTTGGTTAAAGGATTTGAGGCCTTTGAGCGTCACAAAGGTGCCGGTACCGCCTCCAATACACACAATTCTGTTTTTTCTTTCTTTTTGTATCATAGACAGTTCGTTTAGTGTTCGCTCACGTTATGAAGGATATTTGTAAAAAAGGTCAGGACTATGGTAACACAGGTGAGCGATAAAATATAAGAAACGGGAAATGTAGGGATGACAAAGCCGGAAGAAGATACTCCTGGAAACGTCCATGGAACAATTTGAACGCCCGGAGCAAAAAATGTTAGCAAATACACGACAATCACGTTGACAGCCCAGGATAAAAGTCCAAACGTCATAATATTTATCGGAATAAATAAAATTTTTAAAAGAGGCTGTACAATAAACATAAGAAGACTTAAGATACACGCCGAAAATAAGATTCCCTGCCACCCTCCATTCACGGAAATTCCGGGGATTATTTGCGACGTGAGCCAAAGGGCAAATGTGTTAAAAAGAAAACACCGTATGAGATATTTCATAAAGCTATCATATCAAATTTAGAGATGCGTGGGCAAATGTACGATTTCTTAGCGTTTTGTGATACGAAATGGCAAACCGGTGTGCTTCATCCCGGATGTGTTGAAGGAGTTGAAGAGCAGGAGAAGATAATGGTATTGTTTTTACGAAGAATTTTTTGTTTGACTGTATCACTATCTGTTCAAAACGTTTTGAAAGTCCTATGACAGGAATTTTCGTATGTTCTGATTGAAGAACTGCCGTGATTTGGCTCACCTGCGCTTTTCCGCCATCCAGAACAATGATCTCCGGCATTGGCCAATCAGTATGATGTAATCGTCTTCGCACTATTTCTTCCATCATGGCAACATCAGATATTCCCGATACAGTTTTTATTTTAAATTTACGGTATTGATCGGTATGAGGTATGCCATCAACAAAAACGACCATAGACCCCACTGATGATGTTCCCTGCAGAGTAGAAATATCATAGCATTCTATCCTGTGTAGCGAGGAAAGGTCAGGAAAGAATGAACGTAATACATGAATAAGTTGTGTCAATTGTTGATCTGGAGCCTTTTGGAGGGAATCTGTTTCTTCAAAGAGAAAAGGATTATAGGAACTGTTCATACTGGACACGAGTGCTTGGATCTGGTTTCTCAGGAAAGCTGCTTTTTCAAAATCATTTTTATGGGCATATCGAATCATATCGTTTTGCAGAGAGAGTATAGTTTTTTGAGACAAACCTGAAAGGATCCAAATAAGTCTTTGTATATTTTTTTTATAGAGAGAAATGAGTTCCCGCTTTTCTTTCCCGTCTGTCATTTTGTCTATGATTGAAGGACAAGGGGAACACAGACCGAGATGGGTATAAAAGCATGGGCGTCCGTTTCGTAATTTTTGCTGACAAAATGGGATAGAGTGGCGGAGTGTCCGGAGTATGGAATGTGCGGTTATCCGAGAAGGAAACGGCCCAAAATAGTATGTATCCGTTGGGTCATTTTTTTTGGGTTTTCGAGATAATTGTACTGTTGGCAACTGTTGTATATTCTGAATATGAATATAGACTGGGCTTTTATCATCCTTTGCTATAAGGTTATATTTTGGATTGTATGATCGGATAAGTTTTGCCTCCAAAAGAAGCGCCTCAAATTCTGTGGCAACATTTTTTACCTGTATTGAATGAATTTGTGTTACCAGTTGTTTTGTTTTTTCTGTGAGAATCGGGGAATTGGAAAAATACGAGCGCACTCTTTTATACAAATTCCGAGCCTTGCCTACATAGATAACCGTAGTATTGCGGTCTTTAAACAGGTATACGCCCGGAGTGTGTGGAAGAGTCTTTAGTGTTTTTTGAATAGTGTCCATAGAAACAGCAGGAATCCGAGTATGATGAGCAGCATGGGAATGAGAAGCGCGTACCGCGGAGTGAGTGAATAATATTCCGTTGTTATGTCCCCATTGGTAGTCACAAGGATTTTTCCTTTTTCTTTTGGTATGAGTCCCGCAGTTTGAATAGAAAGCGGTATGGTAATAGTTCCATACGGAGGAATATACGGTTCCTTTTTCGTACTGGTAAAGTTAAAAGGTTCTGAATATATCGATATCTGGACGTCGTTTATCGATGATCCAGAGGTATTTTGTATTGTTACTAAACCGTTTAGCGTTGTTCCTAATGCTACTTGAGAAGGAATGACGATGGTGGTTTTGAGAGATGTTTTTTCTTCCTTCATGGCTTTTTCTGCAAATATTATGTTCACATTTTTTCTGGGAATTGATCCCTGTTTAAATGAACCGGCAGGATATGGATAATCACTTGCGACTCCATGGAGAACAAACGCGATATGATTAAAATCCAATATGTCAAAATAATCAATTCCTTTGGTTGTTTTTTCCCATGTAGGGTCTACCGGTATCCATAATTTCATTTGAGAGTCATAATATTCCGGCCAGGAATGAAGAATATCTCCATAATTTGTGATTGGACGAAGTTTCGTATTGGTCGTATACGCGTAGCCCACTGCCTCCCGGGCTGGAATTCCGGCTGCTCTGGCAAGAGTGACGAATAAATCAGTAAATTCAGAACACAACGCGTCTTTCGGATTTTTTAAAGAGTCTACTGCTCCATACCTTTTAAACGGCTCTTTGGTGCGATCGTAATTATAAAAAAGTGTCAACGTCACAAAATCAAATATTTCCTTCGGAGTAGTAAAGGTATCCGCAATTTTTTTTATAATAGGATTTTCAGTGTCCCAAAAAGGTTGGGATTTGAGATACTCTGTAAGAATGATATCCTTTGCTTTGAAATCCTCACGCGGTTTTATGAATGTCGCTATAGCAAGTTTAGCTGATACCCGCAATTTTTGGCTTCCTTCAAGTTCAAATGTTGCCATCCAATTTCCGTCAGGGTCAAGCTTCGTATCTTTTGGTTTGGGATCAATGGATAAAATTTGTATTTGCTGGAATGAGGTGTCCGGAGGAAGAGCTATTTCGTAGAGGGCGTTTGTTAGTTTAGTATTTTCCAAATCATAGGAAAGATCTGCGGTAAATTCCTGTTTTTCTCCGTAGGCGGCGCTGATCCCACCCTGAATCATCTGACGCTTCACCCATTTCCTTCCTGACTCCGGGGTTGGTTTTGTATATGCATTGGGTCCAAAACCGGGAGGAGTCCTCAAATTCACTGTATACGTTCCGATTGTGGGATCATTTTCAATTCCTGAAATATTTACTTCCCAAATACTGCCGTGTTTTTCTGCAATATCTCCCTGCTCGTATCGGAGCTCAAACGGTAAGATTTTTCCTACTCCCACTACCTGGTCATTAAACTTTAATGAAATTTCCGTTTTTCCATCTTTTTGGGAAATGGACGGAGTTATCATGCCTTTGTTGTCATAGGCAATCACATTTTTTATATTTGTGGTGTCGATGGTTATGGCGTATTGTTTCGGATATAAATTCGTTTTGTTATTGGTTAAGGATACTTTTTGAGTGACGACAGTAGATCCTGTCGGAGATATTGAATAGTCCAGGTCATAATCCGCGGTAAAATCAGAAGCGTACACAGCCGGCCGGATGATGAAAAAAAGGAAGAATACTAAAAACGGAATTATTTTTTTCATACATTTATAAATACATTCCCGTGTATGATTTTTTTATTTTTGCAATTTCCTTCGGTGTTCCTGTTGCAATCACATATCCTCCTCCGTCACCGCCTTCCGGCCCCATATCTATTATCCAATCGGCGTTTTTTATGAGATCAAGATTATGCTCAACTACAATAACAGTATTTCCAACGGCAATCAAACGTTCAAATACAGTCAAAAGTTTTTCTAGATCTCTGAAGTGGAGACCTGTGGTTGGTTCGTCAAGAATATATACGGTTTTTCCGGTAGAGCGCCGTGATAATTCCGTTGCCAGTTTTACCCGTTGCGCTTCCCCTCCTGAGAGTGTTGTGGCAGGTTGCCCTAAATGCATGTACCCTAAACCGACATCATGCAGAGTTTGTAGTTTTTCTGATACTGCTTTATGATAACGGAAAACTTCCAGTCCTTCATCTACGGTGAACCCAAGAATTTGGGAAATATTTTTTCCTTTATATAATATTTCCAGGGTTTCACTGTTATACCGTGTTCCCTGACAGACATCACACGTGACATACACATCAGAGAGAAATTGCATTTCAATTTTTTTTTGACCGTCTCCTTCACATGCTTCACACCGTCCGCCTTTTACGTTAAAAGAAAATCTTCCGGAGGTAAATCCTCTTGTTTTTGATTCCGTCAAAAGTGAAAATAGGTCACGGATATGCGTAAATAGACCGGTATAGGTGGCTGGATTGCTCCGGGGGGTTCTTCCGATAGGAGATTGATCAATAAGAATTACTTTATCAATATGTTCTGTTCCTTCTATACGGCTAAAATCACCTGGAACAACTTTGCTCATAGGGAAACAGTGATGCGCCAGTGCTCCGTATACCGTATCCACGACGAGGGATGATTTTCCACTTCCTGATACTCCGGTGACACAGACAAACGTTCCGAGCGGAAATGTGACGGTGATATTTTTTAAATTATGTTGTTTACATCCTATGATGGTAATTGATTGAGTGGTCTCATTTGCACTGTGCGGCTGTGAGGGATTTTTGGACCGCGTAATAATTTTTTTCCCGGAAAGATATGATCCTGTTATAGAATGAGTATTGGCTATCACTTCCATGGGAGATCCCTGTGCTACGATGGTTCCGCCTAGGTCACCTGCACCGGGGCCAAAATCCACCAGATGATCACTTGCCATCATCATTTCACGGTCGTGTTCTACCACGATGACCGTATTGTCGAGATCCCGTAAATGGAAGAGTGTCTGAATAAGTTTTTTATTATCCCGTTGGTGGAGTCCGATAGATGGCTCGTCCAATATATATAGCACACCGGATAGACCGGAACCGATTTGAGAAGCGAGGCGTATACGCTGGGCTTCACCGCCTGAAAGCGTTGATGAGCCTCTGTCAAGTGTCAGATACTCTAATCCTACATTTTTTAAAAAATTGAGCCGGCTGATGAGTTCCTTTACGATTGGTTTTCCTATGGTCATCTCACTTGCGGAAAAAGAGGCGCTTTCGTTCAGAAAATGCAAAAACCAGGTAACAGTATCGTATATGGAAAGTTTTGTAATGTCGCTTATAGAAAAATTATCAACAGTGACCGTAAGACTTTCTTTTTTTAGACGGGTGCCGCCGCACCCGGTACACAGTTCCTTACGCATATATTTTTCAATTTCTTGTCTGACAAAATCTGATTGTGTTTCCTGATGCCTTTTTTTGAGTTCTGCTATGAAACCGGGGAACGTTTCATGGATAACCGTTTTTTCACCAAATCTGTTTGTACCCTCAACCTCATAGAGGTGTTCTCCCGTACCATATAATAGAATATGTATTTGTTCTCCAGAACATTTCCCCAGGGCTTTTTTGGTATCAATACCATTTTTTATACTTACATACTGAACAATCCGGGAAAACCACGTATCATGTTGAAACATGGTGGCAAACGGCATAATTCCTCCTTCAGTGATTGATAGAATCGGATTTATCAGTAATTGCGGATCAATAGATGATATGGTTCCCAGACCGGTGCAAAGCGGACATGCTCCGTGAGGAGAGTTGAAAGAAAAGGTTCGGGGTTCTATCTCAGGCATCGAAATTCCGCATACAGGGCAGGAAAGATGTTCTGAATAGATAGTGTCTTCAATGTTTTTTGGCTTTTCAGGTAGAGAAAATCCCGGGTCCTGAATAATTCCCAGGTATACCAGGCCGGCGGACAATTGAAGTGACTGCTCTACTGCCTCTGCTATTCTCTTCGTAAGAATTTTATATTCAGTCTCATTCTTTACTTGTTTGCTCCCGACACTCATTGAGTCAATAACCACGTCTATGGAGTGTTTATTTGTTTTGATAAGAAAAATATCATCTGTAATACTGCTGATTCTACCGTCTATACGGACCTGTCTATAACCTTTTGACCGTATATTTTCCAGAAGTCCGGTAAATTCTCCTTTCCGATCCCTCACGACAGGAGAAAGAATAAGGAAGCGCCATGCATGATGCGTTTTATCTGAAAGATACTCTGATCCTTTTGCCAATATATGTTTTACAATTTGATCCGTTGAGAGGCGGGAAATTTCCCGTCCACAGGTGGGACAATGCGGATGTCCGATACGGGCAAACAGGAGCCGGAGATAATCGTATATTTCGGTAATCGTTCCTACCGTTGACCTCGGATTATGGGATGTGGATTTTTGGTCAATGGAGATTGCCGGTGAGAGTCCGACAATACTGTCTACGTCGGGTTTGTCCATAATTCCCAAAAATTGCCGTGCGTATGAAGAAAGAGACTCGACATATCTTCTTTGACCTTCTGCGTAAATCGTATCAAAGGCCATAGACGATTTTCCCGATCCGGATACTCCGGTAAAAACAATGAGTTTGTTTTTCGGAAACTCCAACGAGATATTTTTGAGATTGTGCTGGCGTGCGCCTTTTATTTGAATTGAATCCATATAATTTTTAGGCTCGGGAGCCATACAAAAATTCCCCGGATCTTCCCCGTGGTATAGGAGGGAGTATATCAGGAATTACTTCAGCTTCGCTATAGTATCGCGAATGCTGGCGGCCAATTCGAAATTTAAATCGCGGCTTGCTTTCGTCATTTCCCGTCGTAATTTTTCAATGATTGACTGTTTGTCTTTTGGGGTCAGTGCATCAAAGTTTTCTTCAGTCATCCCAATAATTTCGGAAAGTGTATGGTTTGATTTTTGGCTTTTTGACACATCAACCAATGAATCTCTGATAGGCTTGATGATGCTTTCCGGCGTTATGCCATGTTTTTTGTTGTAGATTAGTTGAACAGTACGCCTTCTCTCTACTTCAGTAACTGCTTTTTGAATGGATTTAGTCCTCGTATCTGCATAGAGTATGACTTCTCCATTTATGTGACGTGCTGCCCTTCCCATGGTTTGGATAAGGCTTGTGTAGCTTCGTAAGAAGCCTTCTTTATCGGCATCAAGTATAGCAACAAGAGAAACTTCGGGAAGATCTAATCCTTCCCGCAGAAGATTGACTCCCACGATGACATCAAATTCGCCACGTCTAAGGGCAGCAAGTCTATCCGTTCTCTCAAGGGTAAGCACGTCAGAATGCAGATATTGCACGCGTATTTGAAGCTCTTTGAGATATTCCGAAAGATCTTCAGCCATTCTTTTGGTGAGTGTTGTCACTAAGACCCGTTGGTGTTGCGCTATTCTGTTTTGAATTTCCTGTACTAAATTATCAATTTGACCTTGTATGGGGCGTATCGTAATAACGGGATCTATGAGTCCGGTAGGACGGACGAGCTGTTCAACAATTTGATCTGAACGCGTCAGTTCCCACTCATCCGGGGTAGCTGATACATAGATAGTTTGCGGAATGCGCCGTAAAAATTCATCAAACATAAGTGGTCTATTATCAAGAGCTGATGGCAGGCGGAATCCATAGTCGATAAGCGTTTGTTTTCTGGATCGATCGCCGTTATACATTCCTTTAATTTGCGGTACACTCATATGAGACTCATCGACAAACAAAAGCCAACTACGAGGATCGTTAGGATAAAATCGCTGTTGAGATTCCTGAACATAATCAAATAAGGTATACGGGGCGTCACCGGGGTTTCTTTTATCAAAATACCGGGAATAATTTTCAATACCATTGACATATCCGACTTCTCTTATCATTTCCAGGTCGTGTTGTACCCGTTGTTCTATACGCTGAGCTTCTATGAGTTTTCCTTTTGAGGTAAAATTTTGTACCTGTATGTCCAGATCATGTTCAATTTTTATAAATACATCACAGTACGATTTGGGATCCGTCATATAGTGCTTGGCCGGATATATGACAATCTGTGAGACGGCAGTAGTTTCTTTTCCCGTTACTAAATTAAAACGGCTCATTTCACTGATACCGGAATCAGCACACCGGATTCTTATACCGGAATCATCGTATGACGGATAAAGATCGATACTTTCACCGCGAAGACGAAATGTCCCTCTAGTAAATCCCCAATCATTCCTCACGTACTGAAGATCAACTAATCTATCAATAATGGCATCCCGTGAAACCTGTACTCCGGTTTTAAGCTCCAGTACGAATTTGCCGTATTCTCTTGGTGATCCGATATTGTAGATGCACGATACGGATGCAATGACTATAGTATCCGGCCTGGTCAAAAGGTTTGTCGTTGCGGCAAGTCTTAGTCTGTCTATATCTTCATTGATTTCCGTTTCTTTTTCTATATAGGTATCTGTTTGCGGGAGGTATGCTTCCGGCTGATAGTAATCGTAGTATGAAACAAAGTACGAAACGGCATTGTTTGGAAAAAAATCACGGAATTCCTGATAAAGTTGGGCCGCCAGGGTTTTATTGTGTGACATAATCAGTGTCGGTCTATTTACAGAGGCAATGACTTGGGCCATAGTAAATGTTTTTCCGCTTCCGGTTACGCCGACAAGCACCTGTTCTTTGTCTCCATTTCTTATTCCCTTCAAAAGTTTTGCAATAGCTTTGGGTTGATCCCCTGCCGGCTTAAAAGATGATTGGAGTGAAAAATTATGAGTATTCATACACATTCGGATATTGATATATTTTTATATTCTTTGTACGATTGACAGTTCGTATAGTATCTGGAATACTACGAATTGTTAATATTATTTTCGGTATTTGTTAATATAGATTACCCGCCACGACTTACCTTTCGCCTTAGTTCATTCGAACTGCGGCTCAAGGAGCGTTCGTTTGGCGGGTACAGAGGCCACTATGCTGCTTCGCAAAGATGCGAACCAGCATGTGGACACTAGTATGCCAGCGACACTCTATCCACGCGAACGTCAGCTTCTCGATTTTATCATACAGTTCATGCAGAGGTTTGGTTTTGCTCCAACTCTTCGCGAAATTGGGAATTCCATGGGGATCACTTCTGTTGCGACCATTCATGAACATGTAAATAAATTAAAGGATAAAGGGTTTATTAGAAAGCTGGAAGGAACAGCACGCGGACTTGAGGTTGTGAAAGAAAATTATCGATCAGGATCAAATGAATCAGCCGTTGAGCTCCCGGTATTGGGTTTTATCGCTGCAGGTACGCCTCTTGAACCCTATACTGACCCGAATTATTATGTCGGCGTTGCTCCACACATGATATCGTCAAACAAAGCTAATTACATTTTACAGGTCAAAGGAAAATCCATGATTGATGATGGGATAATGGACGGTGATTATGTCGTTGTCCAGCATCAGCAGGATGCTCAAAATGGAGATATCGTAGTAGCTCTCCTTCCTAATGGATGTGCGACACTCAAGCGTATATATTTTGAAAAAGACCGTATTAAACTCATGCCTGCAAACGCAACCATGTCCCCTATTTTTACCACGCACGTCAAAATTCAGGGAAAAGTGGTAGGCCTCCTCAGGAAATACATTAATTAGGCTGCATATCTATAAAATATCCACATGCAGTATAATGATAGCGTTATGGGTACGCTGTATGTCGTGTCAACGCCAATTGGAAATCTTGAGGATATTACTATCCGGGCACTCAAAACCTTATTTAACGTTACGTATATTGCGTGTGAAGATACCCGGGTAACAGGGAATTTATTAGAAATATTGAAAAACAGATATGGGAAAGAGTTTTCCTTAGGTGATAAACCGAAACTCATACGCTATCACGACGCAAACGAGCAAAACGTTACTCCTGAGCTTATTCAGTTTCTTGAAGCCGGGTCAACAGTAGCCCTTGTGTCAGACGCCGGGACACCGCTTGTGTCAGATCCTGGATACAGGATTGTACATGAAGTAAAAAAAAGAAAGATTCCAATTGTTGTCATTCCTGGTACGTCTGCATTTCTTACTGCTTTAACAGGAAGTGGAGTGCAGGTAAATATGTTTACCTTTTTAGGATATCTACCGGAAAAGCAAACAAGCCGATTATCTCTCCTGAATAAAATTAAAAAATCTTATAGCATGGTCCCATCAACGTATATCTGCTATATCGCTCCGCATAAATTGCAGCAAACACTTGAAGATATGGAATTTTCTTATGAGAATATTGAAATACATATAGCGAGGGAGCTTACGAAAATTCATGAAGAATATTGGTGCGGTACATTGAGACAAGCCCGTGCATATTTTATACATCCAAAAGGTGAATTTGTTTTCCTTTTTACTCTGAAAGAGTGAGACGGCAATCAAGAGCTATGAGTCCTTGTCCCTTTGGAAACACGATGAGTGGATTGATATCTAATTCTGTAATTTCAGGGTGGTCTACAATCAATTGAGAAATCGAAAGGAGTGTTGCAACTCCTGCCTCAACATCCAGAGGAGCACTTTTTCGAAATCCGGTAAAGAGCGCTTTGGCACGCAATTCCTCAATCATATCCTGGGCATCCGCTCGTGTCATTGGTGCAAACCGCATAGAAACATCGTTCAGAAGCTCGACAAAAATTCCGCCGATACCAAAGACAACGACCGTCCCCAATCCTTCTTCTTTTTTCACGCCGACAATGCATTCTAATCCATGCTGAATTTCGATCATATTCATGAAAAGGACAGATGAGATATCCGCTCCCGGTACGTTTTGCTGCACAGTGAGGATCATATCTTTTGCCTTTTGCATAGCCTTTTCTTTTGGAATATCAAGGGAAACTGCGCCCACATCGCTTTTATGGATAATGTCTTTAGAAATTATTTTTATAGCTATCGTATCAGAAAGGGTATTGAGATTGACCGTATTCAGGGATGTCCCCGCAGATATCACGAATGGTGCTACCGGAATACGATAGTTCCTGAGAAGGGAAAGCGGATTTTCATTTTTGTCAAAAGATACGGGTGAACGTTGGAGATTGGTAGGCATCTGGTCAAGAGCTTTGGATGATGCGAGACGCTTTTGAAATCGAACAAATTTGTGGAGGTTGGAAAGCATTGTTGCTGTCTGCTCTGGATATTTGCTGTTTGGTATTTTTCCCATATCCAGTAATTTTTTTCCCTCTTTCATGACACCGTCTCCCATAAAGCATACTGCTAACGGTTTTTTACTCGTACTTTTATGCATACAAAATACATTTGCCGTATCTTCTATCTCTGTCACCGTTTGAGGGGTCACGATACCCATAATGCTATGAACTGATGGGTCTTTTTCAAGGATATCGAGTGTTTTGCGGTATGTATCAGCCTTCGCATCGCCTAAAAGGTCAATGGGGTTGTGAATATTTGTGAAGGGGGTGACAGTAACCCCTGAAGAAATAAGTGTATCTGTAGCGAGTATTGCAGGGCCGCCGGCATTAGTCAGGACTGCGCAAGCATCCCCAAGCGACAATGGATTTTGTGAAAAAGACACAAGTGAATTAATAAATTCCTGAGTTGATTTTGTTTCGATCATCATGCTTTGAGTGAAAAGCGCTGAATATGCTTCGGGGATTCCGGCAAGAGCTCCTGTATGTGAACGAACCGCATCATTCCCCTCTTTTGTTTTCCCTCCTTTGAGTACTACGATTGGTTTCGGGCTGTCCAATAGTGCAATTTTTTTTCCGATGGCAATGCATCTTTTTGCGTCGTTTAGCTGTTCTATATACATACCAATGACGGAAGTGGATTGATCTCGAGCAAGGAATTCAAGGAGATCAAGTTCATTGATATCCATTTTATTTCCCAAGCTAATAAAATGAGAAAGACCGATTCCTTTCGGCGTGATGATATCCAGAAGCGCAGTTCCAAGAGCACCACTTTGAGAAAGAAATGCTATTGATCCTGGTATTGGAGTAGTACGGGCAAAAGAAGCATTGAGTTTTGTTTGCGGAGAAATTATTCCTAGACAGTTGGGTCCTAAAATTGAAACATGATGCTTTATAGCAATTTCTTGCATTTGTTTTTCAAGTATCGTTCCCTTTGCACCGACTTCGCTAAATCCTGAAGAAATGATAATAGCGACAGGAATACTTTTCTTACCGATCTCTTCAATAACAGAAGGGACGATAGCTGCCGGAACGACTACTATGGCCAGATCTATTATCCCCGGGGCACTGAGTACTGATGGATATGACACGGCTCCTTGAAAGGTCTTCAGAAAAGGATTTATTGGAATGACTGTTCCTTTAAATCCATTTCCCACAATATTTTTATAAATTGTGGAGCCTACAGAGGTTTCGTCATGGGATACTCCTATGACAGCGATGTTATTTGGATGAAAAAGTACTTCAAGGGCAGTCGGATTATTCATTTGGCTCTCTGGATAAACTTCGTTTCGAGTCTTTTAAGATTATCCATCACTCCGGTATATTCCATCTCATCCATCGGAGCCATTGATGGTCCGTAAAATCCCTGGGAACGAATTTCCAGGGCTTTTTTAGAAGCCTTTGTCCGTATATAATCCCAGAATGGCTGATCAAACATATCTACTGCTTCCGTGAGTTTCCCTTCATGTACACAATATCCTGCTGCAGCGATGATTGTCGGGCCATCAAAATACGAAATGATGGAATTCTGTTTTACCGGCATGACCGGTGAATGATGTGATCCCCGATCAAATCCTAATGTGTAATATGCTCCTGCCCATGGAGAGAGTATTTCTCCTGTAGACGGGAATTGTTTTTGAGTCCGCACTATCGCGCAAGGATCATCTTTTCCTACATATTTTCCTGCAATATTGTGCAATCTGCTTGTTGAAGCTACTGCACCGGTCAGACCTGTAGCATTTTCCACAACACTTTCTATGACATAGTGATTGGGATCTCGTAAAAGGACGCAAATGTCATAATAGTCACCTGGAACTTTTAATGTTATGACTTTATCAGCTTCAGTATTATTGACATCCATAATAGTGAACGTAAATCCTGCGTTCATCTCAGGGGCCAGGAGTAGTCCGGCATTATGATACGGACTGGCAAATCCTTCAAACAAAGGAAAGTTAAATACACCGGGTCCGCATTTGTCCCCGGTAAAGACGACAAATGGTTCTGCTGCTCGTTCTTCAATTTCCATTTCTGATGATCCTGGACCCATACCACGGACATTTCCGGAAAATGCATCTTTCAGGAGATCCTGTCCTGCTCCGTAGAGTCCTTGTGATTTGGCTACTTTTGTCGTTTCGACAAAGGTATCCCAGGCAAATTTATGAATATCGGCATTATCTATCCCACGATTATGGGTCATAAGAAGCGCAATATCATCGCCGGTAAACGTCACTCTCCCATCTATCAAAAGCCCGCTTTTGACAGATGTTTCTACCTGCTCTTTTGCTTTTGTTACCATAGCCTCGCTGGGTCTATTATGTCCTCCGATTGATCCTGTATCAGCTTTGATAAGGGATAGTGTCGTTTTCATATGTCCTCCTTCGTTACAGTATGTCTTTTAATACATTTGTGCCGGTCATTTCTTCAGGTATGGTAATGCCTAACAGTGTTAAAATTGTCGGAGCGATATCTCCAAGTTTTCCGCTTTCTAAAAGCATATACTTACCGGTATACCGATTATTTACAATAATAAAAGGAACCGGAAATACTGAATGCTCCGTATCTATGCCTCCTGTTTGGGTAAGCATCTCTTCTACGTTACCATGATCTGCAGTTATGACACAAGTGCCGTTTTTTGATAATACTGATGTCACAATTTTTCCGATACATCCGTCAACACATTCGCATGCTTGTATGGCGGCGGTGATGTTTCCGGTATGCCCTACCATATCAGGATTGGCAAAATTGACGACGAGAAAGCCATACACTCCCAGTGATAAACGGTCCAGAAGCCTATCGGTAACCTCTTCTGCGGCCATTTGCGGGAGGAGATCATACGTTGCTACTTTTGGAGAAGGAATAATCAGGCGGTCTTCTCCGGCGAACCGTTCTTCGCGCATGCAATTGAAATAGTACGTCACGAACCGTTCTTTTTCAGATTCTGACATGCGGAGCTGACGGATTTCTTTGTTCGCAATTATTTCCCCAAGAGAGTCATGGATAATTTGCGGAGGGAATGCGACGACGCATGGGATGTCGCGTTCATACTCAGTCATGGTGACAAAAAAAAGATTTTTTAGCACTTTTGATCGAATAAACGGAGATGTCGGAGCTACAGGGGTAATAATGTGTTTTTTGTAATATTTTACTGCGTATGGATCAAAAGAAAAGTCAGAAATATGCTGTTCAAAATCAGAAAGAACAAATGCCCGCGTCAACTGTCTTGGCCGGTCTATGCGGTAGTTATAAAAAATGACGGCATCATTATCACCAATCCGCGGATACGGATTTTTGTTTTCATCAAGGATAACGGTAGGTTTGATAAATTCGTCTGTTTCATTCCGTTTGTAGGCATATTCAATAGCTTCTACCGCACTTGATGCCGTATATTGCGAGCCTTCCGTAAGTGCTTTATATGCCAATTCCGTTCTTTCCCATCGTCTGTCCCTATCCATCGCATAATACCGCCCTATGATAGTGGCGATTTTGGCAAACGTGAACGATTCACAAAGGGTATGGGCTTCTTTAAAAAAACTGAGGCTAGACTGTGGAGGAGAATCACGTCCGTCGGTAAAAAGATGAAGATATATGGGGCCTGTCTGTTGTTCTTTAAAAATTTCCATGAGAGCACAGAGGTGTTTTCTGCTGGCGTGGACATTTGCGTCAGAAAATAATCCCATGACATGAATAGCTGATTGATGCTCCTTGGCATGCCTGATGGCTCCGGTAAAAGCATCATTTTTGAAAAATGATTTATTTTCTATAGTAGAGTCAATCCGAAGAAGATCCTGATAAACAATCCTTCCTGCGCCAATATTTATGTGCCCTGTTTCCGTATTTCCGGGTTCTTTTTCAGGTAAGCCCACCGATGTTCCCGAAGCGGACAATGTTGTATGGGGATAGGAGTTCCATAATCGGGGTATGGTGGTAATATGAGATTGCGTTATCGCATTGCCGGGTCCGTTTGGACCTAATCCCCATCCATCCATAATAATCAATACAACAGGAGCATTGTTCATACGGGCAGCATTTCATTTTCTATTTGAGATAATCTATTATATTTGGCTACCCGTTCACCCCGTGCCGGAGCGCCAAATTTTACATAATCGGATTGTATGCCGACTGCCAGATCAGCAACAAATGCATCATTGGTTTCTCCACTCCGATGAGACACGATGCATTTAATATCATTTTTTTTTGCAAGTACGACGGTGGACAATAGTTCTGTGAGCGTACCGATTTGATTTGGTTTCAATATGACTGCTGAACACGCTTTACTCTGAATTGCCTGTTCCAGTCTTTTATAATTACTCGCAATCAAATCGTCCCCTACGATAAGCATTTCGTTTCCCATCTCCTTAGTGATTTCCTGCCATCCACCCCAATCATCTTCATCGATAGGATCCTCCAGGAGAAGAAGGCTATATTTCGTATGAACATTTTTCAGATATGCAATAAATTCTTTTGTTGAGTAGGCAGTCGGACGGTCTTTGATGAGGTATCCTTTTTCTGTTTTGAAATGGGTTGCTGCGATATCCATACCAAGAAATACATCTATACCAATCTGTCCGTTATTTGATCGGACTGCTTCATTGATGATTTCCAGAGCATCTTCATTGGTAAAAAGATTCGGAGCAAATCCGCCTTCATCCCCAAGGGAATGAATTGCATTTCTGTATTCAAGGATTTGTTTGATTGCCTGGTATGTTTCTACCCCTTTGACGAGTGATTCGTGATATGAATTGTTGCTCGGAGGAATGACGAGAAATTCCTGAAAATTCAGATTTCCTGCGCCGTGTTTACCTCCATTGATCATATTAAACAAAGGTATGGGGATGCGCTTGATCGATATGGGAAATGTCGGTGTAATCAATTGATTGATATACCGGTAGAGAGGCATGCGTAATGATTGCGATGCAGCATCACATACGGATAATGAAACGGAAAGAATAGCGTTTGCTCCCAATTTTGCCTTATTATTTGTTCCATCGAGCTGAATAAGTGCGGTATCGATATCACTCTGAGAGCAAGCATCCATTCCGCGAAGTCTATTGGCAATAACTGTATTGACGTTTTCTACGGCTTTCAAGCAGCCAAGCTTATGATACCGTGTTTCATCGCCGTCCCGGAGTTCTATCGCCTCGTGCTTTCCGATTGATGCTCCTGACGGCACAGAAACTGTTCCTCTGTATCCACTTTCCAAAATAACCGTGGTTTCTATGGTAGGTGTTGCACGCGAATCAAGGATTTCCCGCGCATGAATGCTAAAAATTTTTGAATTTACCTGTGTTTCCATAAGACATAAGTCGAAGAGCAATATTATCTCTTTTTTCCAATTTCTTTTTTTTCTGCATCAAATATCGTTTGGCGTACCCGGTAGATAGCATCAGGATTTACGGATATGCTTGTTATTCCCCATGAGACTAATTTATCCACGAGTTCTGGATAATCCGATGGAGCCTGTCCACAAATGGATGCAGAAATTTTTCTAGAAACAGCTGTTTTTACTGCTTTTTCTATTGCCCAGAGGACAGTCGGATCCATTTCATTGAAATCATGGGCCACTTCACTATTATCTCTATCCGTACCCATGAGAAGCATGGTGAGATCATTGGATCCGATAGATATCCCGTCGATACCTACATCAATAAATGCATCTAATTGGATGACATTTGAGGGTATTTCCACCATGAGATACAATTTAAACGTCGATGATCTGATGAGTCCGTTCTTTGTGAGAAGATCTTTTACTCCCTGCAACTCCTTTGGATTTCTGACAAAAGGTATCATGATGTGGAGATTTCGTAAATTCATTTTATTTCTCACCTTTTTTATGGCTTCCAGTTCCATGGAAAATACTTCCGGATCTGCGATATACCGTGCCGCGCCTCTGAATCCAAGCATTGGATTTGGTTCCTCCGGTTCGAATTCCTTTCCTCCTTTGAGATTACGGTATTCGTTTGTTTTAAAATCTGTTGCCCGATAGATAACGGGACGCGGTGAAAAAGCTTTGCAGAAAATTTCTAATTGGGAGGCAAGGTTGTTGATAAAGACGGATTGTTTTTTATCTTTAATAAATTTTTTCGGGTGTGTCCCGATACCTGCAATCATAAATTCTGCCCGGAGAAGTCCTACCCCGTCAACAGGAAGTTTCGCAATGATTCCTGAACGTTCGGGTTCTGCAAGATTGACATAGACATGGGTAGCTGTTTTTAATATCTTTTTTTCTTCTTTTGGTTGGGATGATGATAATTTTGAGGCTATCGATCCTTTAAACACTTCCCCTGTTGCTCCGTTTACGGTGATGATATCGCGGTCTTTTAAAAGAGTCATGGCTTTTGGAGCTCCGACGACTGCAGGGATGCCAAGTTCCCGTGACACAATGGCAGCATGAGACGTTCTTCCTCCCCGTTCTGTCACGATAGCTCCTGCTTTTTTCATAGCAGGGACATAGTCCGGATTGGTCTGTTCAGCCACAAGCACATCCCCTAACATAATTTTATGAATCTCTTTTGCACTTTTAAGAATTTTTACCGGTCCTGATGCTACACCCGGAGACGCAGGGTCTCCTTTTACCAGAAGCTCTGTCAGGAGGTGTGAGGACTTCTGTGTATCGACTTTTTTACCAGTAGTGGTAACAGGACGCGTTTGTACGATATACACTCTGTTGTTTTCTATTGCCCATTCTATGTCCTGAGGAAAAAAATAGTGTTTTTCAAGCTTAATCCCAAGCTCTGCGAGTTTTTTTATTTCAGCGTCAGATAACTTAATTTTTCCACCCTCTTCTTTGTTCAAAATGACAATCCGGTTTTCTAGATGCTTTTTGACCATCTTTTTTTCCTGCACTTTCACTTCTTTACTGGTGATTTCCATGGTTTTTTTAATCACTTCATAATGATCAGGAGTAACCTTGCCTTGTACGATCATCTCTCCAAGCCCAAAAATTGCCTCAATGGTTACCTTTTCTTTGTCGTTGGTAACCGGATCTAGAGTGAACATGATTCCTGACTTTTCTGACTGAATCATTTTCTGTACCGGCACAGCGATACCCACTTTGAAGTGGTCGTATTTGTTTGTAGCCCGGTAAAAGATTGCCCGCGGAGTAAAAAGTGAAGCCCAACAGGAACGGATTTTTTGAACTAATTCCGCTTCCCCGTAGACATTGAGATATGTATCCTGCTGTCCGGCAAATGATGCGTCAGGAAGGTCCTCGGCAGTAGCAGAGGATCGTACAGCAACAATAGCGTGCTTCAAAATCCCCTTGTCCATGTTGAAGTACGCCGGTAAGACTACCTCTGATATATCTTCCGGGAATTCCTGTCTCATGACGAGGTGTCTTATTTTATCTGACGTTTCCTGTAATTCGTTTTGTTTGCTGACGTCGCATTTTGAAAGAAGTTCGTCAATTGTAGCTTTTATACCCGTTATTTCTAAAAAATGAAAATATGCCGCTGATGTGACGATAAAGCCATTTGGTACGGGAAATCCTGCCCTAGTCATTTCTCCGAGATTTGCCCCTTTTCCGCCGACCAGTGGAATATCTTCTTTATCAACTTCTTTAAATAAAACGACAAATGGTTTGTTCATACACTCTAGTATGTGGGATATTCTTGAATGTTTCAAGAGCAAATATTTTACTTGCCTAGTTGAGCTTTGAAATAGTCAACCCAGGGAATTGCTACCGGATCGGTATCATAGAGCATTGCTAGATAAAACGTCGTATATCCGCTAATAGTAAAAAGCTCCAACACTTGTGCCAATTTCGATGTTCCCGTTAACTCTATGCCGAATGTTGGTACTTTTTGTTTTTCTACAACATCTTTCGTTATCGCAAATCTTTTTTTGATCTTATCGGAATACAGTGTTGAGGTAAGAAAAATAAAAAGACCATTTTGATGGAGGGTTTCTGGCCTCAACAATCCTTCCAGAAGGTGATGATTAAGTTCGGGAATATACCGGAAATCCGAAATCATTTTTGCAGTTTCGTTAATCTGGTTGGCAAATCCATTGACGGCTCCGCGCAAAAATTCTCCGGCTATGAGAAACGGATGCGTGTCTTTCAAAAGAAGGGCTAATTGCTTCGCCGCATTTTTTTCAGTAGAAATGGTTCCATTGAGGGTGATTCCATATGTTCGGGCATACTCAATAGCTGATGTGACATCGTTTTGTGAGATTGTAAGGAATCCTAGTGTTGTTAAAAAAGCAAGATGTCCCATGAGGAGATACCCACCGCCGACACGCGGTTGCCCACAAGGATTGGCTTTTCCGTCAAATTGATAATATGGGAGAGTATTGGTTTTTAGGAATTCAATGACCTTTCCTCCGTATGCAAGTCCAGTAAGCATAGCTTTTTGTGAAATGGCCTGATTTGCGCACGAGAGTACTTCTTCGGTACTCCCGGAATATGATGAAAGTATGACCAGTGTTTGTTCGTTTACGTATCCAGGGAGATCATACCCGTCCACAATTTCGTAGGGAATTGTTATTTCCTTGAAAAATAATTCATGGATGGTCTTTGGTGTAAATCGTGATCCACCCATACCGCACACGACAATATTTTTTGCTTGTTTATATTGTTGGGGGAACATGATTTTTGACGCTTCATTCCATGCCGTCAGGCATTGATCGGGAAACATATCTATCGACCCCAATACATTTGACGGATCAAGCTTTTTCATATCATTTATAGTATCTAGTGTATTCATGGTTACCTCTTTTGTTTATTTTGATTTATTTATAATTGATAACAACTGCTCATGTAGTTTTCCGTTTGATGCGATTATACCGTCATTATAGTCACTTCCTTTGACCGGATTTCCATGGAAATTCGTCACTTTTCCTCCTGCTTCTTCAACCAGAAGTATTGTAGACGCTACATCACACCATTTAATGATATGGGAAGGTACAATGTGTGCATCAAGTGTACCTTGAGCTACCCATCCAAATTGCTTTGCTGTATCCCAGCCTGGTCGTACCCGATACACAGTGCATATAAGTTTTTCTAAAATATTGAGGTTTTGCCTAATATCATTTTTCGATTTTTTTTTGTTTGGTATATGAAACCCGATTATTGATGTAGAGAGATTGTCATTAGCAGAAACCTTTATGGGTTTACCATCACGAAATGCTCCGTTTCCGTTTGAGCAGGAATACAGAGTATTGAGGCCAATCCTGCGGGTAACCCCAACGACTAGCCTTTCGTTTTCCTCAACCGCCAGCAAGCAATTATATTCTCCAACTCCTCTTGCATATTCCTTGGTACCGTCCAGTGGATCTATGACCCATACATATGAAGATTTTCCCGGCATTTTCCCTCTTTCCTCGCTATCGATACCATGATCCGGATATTTGAGATGGATTGCATCAATAATGAGTTTTTCCGCCTCAATATCAGCACTTGTTGCTATATCAACATCGTCTTTTTGTGTAACTATGGAAAAGGAGTGTTCTTTTGATACGAGAAGTGTCGCTGCTTTCTCAACTATTTCTTCAGCATCTTTTTGAAGCTGAAGGTAAAAACTTGTTTTATCAGATATCATTTTATTTTTCCTCCCATTGATTCGATTTTTTGTATAAGATCATTTTGAATTTTTGTAAGAATATCTTGATTATCAGCTTCAATATTCATCCGGAGAAGAGGCTCGGTTTTAGAAGCACGAAAGTTAAACCAATAGGTGGGATACCATATGCTGATGCCGTCAATTTCGTCTATAGACTCAGCATCTACAAAGGATTTTCTCATTGAATCTAATATAGGAGCTATGTCTGAAACTATAAAATTTATTTCTCCGCTTGTCGGATAGATATTAAGTTCGTCAACCAATGCAGAAAGTTTTTTCCCTGTTTTGGAAAGGAGCGAAAATATCATAAGAGCACTTAGTATTCCGCTTTCGGCACAAAAATAATCCCTGTAATAGTAATGTCCCGAGTGTTCTCCTGCAAAAATAGCGTTTGTTTCCCTCATGTTCAATTTTATGATGCTGTGACCTACGCGAACCCGTATCGGCTTTCCTTTATATTGTTTGATAATTTTCGGGACTATACGGCCGCAGATTGCGTTATACAGGACTGTTTCATTGGGATGATTCTCTAAAAGATATCGGGCAAGAAGAGCTGTGGTTATAGTACCGGGAACAAATCTCCCCTTATCGTCTATGAGAAACATTCTGTCCGCATCTCCATCAAATGTCACTCCGACATCAGCACTCAACTCAAGAATTTTCGCTTCCAGTGTTTTATTATTTTCCGGTATAAGCGGATTGGGAACGTGATTGGGAAAATGGCCGTCCAGATCAAAAAAAAGTGGCGTAAGTTGAAGCGGAGACCCTTCGAGAGCAGTGGGTACGATCTTCCCAGCCATGCCGTTCCCTGCATCTGCTACTACTTTTAGAGGTTTGAGAGAAGAAACGTCGACAATTGACCATATTTTTTTCTTCCATTCATCCCAAACATCAATATTTGTTATAGCTCCTTTAGTTTCTGATGGAGATAATGGACCTTCTCGTATGTGATCTCGTACTGCGTATAGTCCACTATCACCGGATACCGCAACAGGACCTTTTTGCACCAGCTTGAATCCGTTATATTCAGGAGGATTATGCGATGCTGATATCATGATCACGAGATCATAATCCCTTGTGCCTGCGATATAGTACTGGATTTCAGTTCCGACGATACCGGCATCAAAGATGTCTATACCCAGAGAGGTGAATACCTCGACAAACGCATTTCTGATTTCGTCCCCGGAAAGCCGCATATCCCTGCAGATTGCGATTGTTTTGGGATGAAATTGTCTGACTATCCCGTACGCGATAGCTCTGACTACAGCATCATTTATCTGTGTAGGATATACACCACGTACGTCATAGTCTTTAAATATGGATAAATCGATAGGTGTATTCATACTTTTAAAGTATCCTTTGTTCCGTTTATATATCTATTATCAATTGAGCTATCAGTTGCGATACGCTAAAAGGTGTATTTCCGATTTTGAAAGAATATTCTAAATCAATAAGTTTTGTACGCATAGAAAGAAGTGTATCCATAGTAAAAGACTTGACCTGGTTTGTCAAACGCATGGCCTGCCAGGGAGACATTTTTTCTGGAGTTATCTGATCTTTTATCTGGATCAGATGACGAATGCGCATTTGCATCATATATAAAATAAGTTCAACGGGAACAGTTTCTGCTGTTTTTTCAAATATCATCAGGAGTTTTTTGGTTTCATGAGGAGAAAGCGCGTCAAGAAATTCAAAAATAATAGGAGGTGTTTTGTATATCTGAATCGTAGCTTTTTTAAATTCTCCCAGAACTGTTTTTCCCAATTCCTTCGGTTCCCAAAGAATGATATCTACAGAGCCGGAAGCGTTCAGAATAATTTCTGAAAGCTGTTTGATCAGTTTTTCCTTCCTTCCTATAGAAGAAAACGTATGTTCTATGACGATGAGGATCGTGTTACCGAAAAGAGATAAGGACTCCACAGCCTGTCGGAGATCCGACTGGTCAATATTCTTTCCGTTTATGTCGCGGATTTCCTTATCCTTGGCCGTTTCTTTTAATCGGACTAATTCTGATCTTGATGCGACAATATTATCACCGTGAAGAATGGTCAACATAGGCAATTGTCATCCCGCACTTGATGCGGGATCTTAGATTCCTGCTTTCGCAGGAATGACTATTTTTCTTTATATTCTCTGAACATTTTTTCCACCGTTTTGCTATCTATTCTTTTATGTATCCCCCTATGCGGGACCAATGCGCCGGAGAAATTTTTGGGTATATGCATGAGTTCGTGGATGATTACCCGTGTTTTATCATCAGGAGACATATGGTCAAAATGTTGGGATAATACTTCTATAATATAGTGTGCAGGCAATCCGAGAGCCAACTGCCATATATGGGGAAAGCTCCAGATACGGGCCCGGGCCCGTGACGTAGCCTTCGTACTCCTCATGCAGACGATCCTTTTTCCATCAATATATGGGAATAAGTTCTTTTTCAGAACCGTATGCATGATTTTTTCTATATCCGGCGCCCGTTCTACAATCATAGTGTAATTTTTTACGTTATCCCCCCCGCTTTCTGTTTTCTGTTCTCTGCCTTCTGTTTATTGTCCCGCCCTGAGCCTGTCGAAGGGTTTATTGCTTTCTGTCTTTTGCTCATTGTCCCCTGTCCCATTATCTTTTTATCTTTGTCCCTTGTCCCTTGCAAAATATGTTTTCCCCTTTATCTTCTCCGGCAAATGCGATTCCGTAGAATATTTCTCATATCCTTTTCCATAGTCCAGTTCTTTCATCAGTTTGGTGGGCGCATTTCGTATCATGAGAGGTATGGGAAGATTACCATACTGTTCTACGTCAGCCATAGCAGCAAAAAAAGCATCGTAACTGCTCCGGTCTTTTTTGGCCAGACTCAAATAGGAAACGCCATGAGCAAGAAGAATTTGTGCTTCCGGATATCCTACCTTGTGACATCCGTCAAATACGGCATTAGCAACAACTAACGCTGTAGGCTGTGCAAGACCGATATCTTCCGAAGCAAAAATGACCATACGACGTGCTATAAAAAGCGGATCTTCTCCTGCTTTTACCATTCGGGCAAGATAATATAGCGCTGCATCCACATCACTTGCCCGCATACTTTTGATAAACGCACTGATCGTATTGTAGTGTTCATCTCCTGTCTGGTCATAGGAAAGCATTTTTCGCTGTGATGCGGCTTCAATCTCCACCACGGTGATTGATTTTTTCCCATTGTGAAGCTTCATGGCAATATCAAGAATTGTGAGGAGCTGACGTGCGTCTCCGTTACTTATTTCCAAAAGAAACTCCAGAGCATCGGGATCAAGGGACATTTTTTTTGCCTCCAACCCTTTTTCGGCTATGGTTTGTAACTCCCCGGTAGTCAAAGCTTTGAGTACAAGCACCCGGCAACGGGAAAGAAGTGGTGAAATGACTTCAAATGAAGGGTTCTCAGTGGTAGCGCCGATAAATATGATGGTTCCTTTTTCCACATGCGGGAGAAGTGCGTCCTGCTGATTTTTGTTGAATCTGTGGATTTCATCGATGAAAAGAATGGTCTTCTGTCCATTAGCATCTAATTCTATCCGCGCATTTTTTATGATAGTCCTGACTTCTTCCAGATTCGTCGTCACAGCGGATTTAGAGATAAATTTGGCTCCGGACAATGTACTGAGAAGTTCTGCCAGTGTCGTTTTTCCACACCCGGGAGGTCCCCAAAGGATCATTGAGGGGATAAATCCGTTTTGCAAAAGTTTCCGGATGACGCCATCCTTGCCAGCCAGATGCACTTGTCCGATCACATTATCAAGAGTTTTTGGTCGGAGCTGTTCTGCGAGAGGAATTCCCTGGTCGTTCATGAGCCACATTCTATCACAAAATTATCCGACTACCCTCTCCCATGGAAATCCATTTCTGCCGAAATGTCCGTAGCATGCTGTCTTCAAATATATTGGGCGGCGTAAATCTAAAACCTCTAATATATCAGGAACAGAAAGGTCTAATAGGTTCCATGCAAAGTCTTCAATGGTTTTTATACTCTTTTTCTCCGTTCCAAATAGCTCTACGGCTTTTGCAATGGGTTCTTTTTGGCCAATGACATAGGCAATACGGATTTCAGCCCGTCCGGCCAGTTTTGCTGCCACAATATTATTGGCGATAAATCGCGCAGCATAGGCAGCACTTCTGTCAACTTTTGTAGGATCTTTGCCACTAAAACATCCCCCGCCATGACGGGCAAATGCACCATAGGTATCAACAATTATTTTTCTACCGGTCACGCCTGTGTCAGAATTAGGCCCTCCAATTTCCCATTTCCCTTTGCTTCCATTGATAATAATCAGATCCTCGCTTGGTGTTTGAAATCCATACTCGTTAAGAACCGGTGTTATCACGTGTTTGATCAGTTGTTTTTTTAATTCAGCATTCGTTACGTTCTGATCATGCGGAACAGCCAGAACAACGCGGTCAACAGTAATTGGTTTTCCATTTTCATATTCAATTTTTACTTCGCTTTTTCCGTCAGGACGAAGATATGAAAGTATGTTTTTTTCCCGAGCTCCGTCCATTTTTTGTACGAGTTTGTGGGCTAACATAATGGGCATGGGCATACGCTCTGGCGTTTCATCACATGCATATCCAAACATCATGCCCTGGTCGCCTGCTCCGCCATCATTGACTCCAATGGCAATATCAGGGGATTGTTCGTGTATATAGATTGAGACAGGAGACTTGTGGGTAAAATTATACAATTTCTTCGTATACCCAAGAGATTTTATCGTATCTCTTGCGATTTGCTCAAAAGCTAATTTTTTATTGCAGGTCACCTCCCCGGCCATAACTATTCTATTGGTGGTAACGAGTGTCTCTACAGCCACGCGGGCAAATGGATCCACGGTAAGCGCCGCATCAACAACGGCATCGGATATCTGATCACAGATTTTGTCCGGGTGTCCAGACGCTACTGATTCGGATGTAAAATACGTTTTCATAGAATTCCTCTCTGCCCCTGGTACATCAAAAAAAGCTCCACTTATCGGGAGCTTTTAAAAGGTTTCCCAATTGGGCGAATCATCCCCCCGACGTTACGTCGGGGGCTCGTTTTGGCACCGTGTTCCGATGTTCGTCGGAATCGGTTGTCGGGTGGGCTTAGAGCGAGGTCTCCTTAATCTCACCTCTCTTGATTTATACTATGAGACTACATTACTATGACGATATGAAAAAAGCAACAGGATATTTGGAAGTTATCGCAGGACCTATGTACTGTGGAAAAACCGAAGAGCTGATTCGACAAGTAAAACGCGCCTGCATCGGCAAAAAACACGTTCAAATATTTAAACAAAAAAATGATATCCGGTACGGGAAGGGTAAAAAATTGTATTCCCATGCAGGAATGACTTTTGATTGTGAAATTATTCAACAAACAAAGGAAATATTGAAAAAAACGCATTCATCTACGAAAATTGTTGCCATTGATGAGGCCCAGTGGTTGGGAAAAGAGTTAGTTGACGTAGTACAAGAACTTTTGGATCGGGGAAAACACGTCATTGTTACGGGATTGGCAATGACGTTTGATCGCCAGCCATTTGTCCCGATACCGACTCTCATGGCAATTGCAGACAAAGTAACAAAATTATCATCAGTATGTATGATTTGTGGATCTGATGCGGTCTACCACAAGCGAATTACAAAAGGAGAAACTGTTGATCCTTTAGTAAACGATCCGTCTTTGGTTAAAACATTAAAAGACAGTGTGTACGAGGCTAGGTGCAGAAAATGTTTTTCTAAACGCCCCTAATCCGATTAAAAAATGGCCAGTCGCAATCACTCTTTTTTAATAATTTCTAAAAAGTCTAATGCAGGATTGCCTTTACACGATGGTCTGGCCAGCCGGTGGACTCCATTGTTTTCTTTGAAAGATTCATTTTTTTTGATTATAAGTTTAAAAAATGATAAAATTACATTAATACAATAAAAATATGCCACTAGAGAATCTCAAAAGACTATTACATCTTAAAGAAGAAGCAGAAAAAGCTGAAATCAGACGTAGGAACGAAAAGAATGCACAACAATTTCAGTTGAAGGAATTGCAACGCAAAGAAGAAGATCGACAAGAAAAAGAAAAAATTAAACTCTTCAAAGAGTGTTATTCTTCATGTCATATTAATGATCTTATTATTGAAATGCATAATCTTACTCCTAATATGGAAATTGCTAATATGGAAAAAAATACAAAGGATCCAAGCTTTTATTACATCTCCAGAAATAAAAGGAGAGGTGTTGGCCTGGAAGTTGGATGGATTTTTGGAAATAAATTAGTTTGGGATAAATATAGAAATAAATACCTCATAAGTTGGTTTGAAATTGATATTGGCTTTTTGGAAGATAAAACATTGGTGGTAGTTGGTGATGAAGACGAAGGTTTTACTAGTATTCCTGAATGCCAATGGCGAAAAAATCCTACATTAATTGAGGATGCTGTAGAAAAGGGTTATTTACATCCGAAAAGAGAATTAATTCAGAACCCAGATGACACTTCATTTTATCCTCCCGGTTCAAAATTTTCCGTATATCCAATATATAAAAATAATTAAGAAATGCCCAGTCAAACTGGATTCGACTCGGTACACCACAAGGATTTTTCTTGGAACCAATACCTTCTAGAACTTAAACAACTATATTCAATTATACCTAACAAGCTTGAATACCTTCAAGCCTATGACTACCATTAGTCATTAGAACCTATTAATAGGTAATATACTATGGCATTTATAATTAGTAAAAATTCAAAAAGGGATGGAAATAGAAGAAAGCTCTATTATCTGGTAGAGAATTATCGCGATAATGGTAAAATAAAACGTAAAACAATACTGCATCTTAATGAATGTAATAGTATTGATATGGCTCTTGACCGTATTCGAATGGATATGGATTCTTTGAATAAGAAAATTCATGAAACTGAAGTCAATATTAACGCAATTAAGGAAGGTAGACCTTATGTTTCTATTCTAAGTAGACCCCATTATCGGCAATTATGGATATACATAGATTGGTTAAAAAAACGAAAAGAAAGCATAGCGGTTTTACAAAAAAAGAAAAATGAACTGCTTGAGTTCAAAAATAGATATCAAAATTGTAGTGCCACAAAGTTTATTTAATTATTATTAGTCTTTGGCACTACAGCTTTGTTGTATAATCCGATTATGGAAAATAATTTTCTTAGTTTTATTACAGATGATTGGAAGAAAATCCCTCAAAACTATCGTTACCTTATATTGGCCGGCATCTTTCTAATTTTCAACACATGGTTATTAGACCATTGGGGTACAACTAGTCCTTATTTGTTTTTTAACATTGATATTCGTCAGGGTGGTTACAACATTGGTTTTTTACTAATTATTTTAGCATTCACGATTCTTATCATGAAGCAATTTACCTCGTTTGGAAAATTGCTAAGGTATCGCATGAGATACCCTCCCGAAAAACTGGACATTGATTACTATCTTGTTTGGTTCAACGGCAAATTGATGCTTTTTGATGTTAAGAATAAGCCAAAAAAGTATTTCCATGTGTATCCTTGGGAAACAGCACAGGATTTACTTTTTGTTGGTAAAGGTATGGTGGTCTTGACAGGTTTTATGCCTAATGTAATAACAAAATTCCCAGCCAATTATGAAGGTAAAATGTTAGATTTAAAGGATTTTAAAAATGGTGGCGCGATTAATACTCAGATATAATTAAAGTAGAGTAATTAATTATTTAGATGGAGGTGAAATAATTGAATATGAAAAAAATAGTTATTATAGTAGCAATTTCTTTAATTTTAGGTTTAGGTATTGGCTTCTTTCTTGGAATGGAATACAAGGCATATCAAGTAAGAATAGCTATTGAAAAAGCGTTCACTACACCTTCAAATACAACACCAGAAAAATCGGAAACTGTTTTGGAACAGGCAAAAGAAGAAGAGATGCAGGTTATAGAAAAAAAAGTGGGCGATGAAATAATTCTTTCAGCCCTGAAGTTTAAAATTAGCAAAACGGAAGAAAAACAAACAATCAGTAGTGGATACGGAAGTCCAAAAACTGCAAAAGAAGGAGCAAAGTTTGTAATAGTAAACTTAGCTGTTACAAATATAACCAACACAAAATTTTCCTTTTTTCCTGACGATGGATTTAGATTGGTGGATAATCAAAAAAGAGAATTTACAGCATATTCAGATACCATCGGTAGTATTGCCAATTATTTAAATTCGAGAGAATTATCACCAAGTATAAATGAAGCGGGAGTAATAGTTTATGAAATTCCGAGTGATGCCACAAATTATAGCATTGTTGTGGGTAAATCTGGAACTAAAGAGTTGTATAAAATTGTGTTGAAATAAAGATTATCTACTAAAACTCCCATAAAATAGATAATAGTGCTGCTAGTCCTTCGTTAACTCAAGAAGTGTGGATAATGCGGAATCTAAATCATCGATTAACGGATTAGTCGACCAATATTTGCGTAATTCTGGAATCAATTTTTGATACCTCGCAATCGTTTCCTTCTGAGATGCGTTAAATTTATCAAATACATATAGGCCATTATTCGAAATGTCTTCATTCAGCTCTGATAAATTATGCAGAACATCTGCTGACTTTACCAGTAGAGAGTCATGCTTCATGTCTTTGATATGGGCAAACGCTGCTTTTTTCCGGTCTACCCATGGAAGTTTTTTATTCTGCTCCGTAACATCGTTTACCATTCGCGCGATATCTGCATTAAATTCTTTGGCCAGTAATTCTTTCGACATGGAGCCATACGGCTCACAATCCTCTATCGTATCATGTAATAAACCCGCTGCTATGATATTCTCATCATCAGTTACTCGCGAGAGAATAAGACCGACGGTCAAAGGATGAGTAACATAGGGAATCTCTGTACCCTTCCGTCTCTTCTTAATATCAAGCTCATGAATCTTAATAGCAAACTTAATTGCTTTTTGAATAATTTTTGTATATACCATATTCTCTCCTTTTCTATTTTATCATTATCGGACCCACTTTACGTTTTTCACAGTATCCTTTGCCCCCCAGTCATCCTGCAACCTCGGAGTCACATAGCAAAGCTCAAATGAGGACTTTGTATTTAATTTTTCCGCTTCTTTAATCGTACTTATCGGAATATAAGTGCTATATTGAGGGTCATTTCCGGCTACCCAGTCTATTACTTCGTAAAACTCAAAGAAATAAATCTGTCCGCACCGTTTACACTTTAGAATATATCTAAACAAATGACATTCATCCGCGAGTATTTTCAGGCAAATGAAGTGTTCACTCGTAGGAACCAAATTAGAATTTGTCGGAGTACCATTCATAAGATGACATATAAATTTCTTTTTCATTTTTTCACCTCCTTCCAATTGAGTAAATCATATATTGGGAAATGAAATCAGAAGACTAGAAGATATTTGATGACTACCTACACAATTACTATATCATGTTGTGATTATAAATAGCTACTATAATTTGGTGCAAAAAATATATTATAATTATGTATATCTAAATTATTATTATGGCAAACAATAAATTAGGTTCTATACAAACCCCATCTCTTTATCAACAAAAAACTAAGAACAGTAATGTTGACTTTACTTTTATTGATTTGTTTGCAGGAATTGGTGGCACTAGGCTTGCTTTCGAATCAGCAAACGGTGAATGTGTTTTTTCATCAGAGTGGGATAAGTATTGTCAAAAAACATATCAGGCTAATTTTGGTGAAATTCCACATGGGGATATTACAAAAATTAAGGCTGATGAAATACCAGACTTCGATATTCTTGTAGCTGGATTCCCTTGTCAACCCTTCAGTTCAATCGGTAAACGTCAAGGTTTTATGCATGAAACTCAGGGCACACTTTTTTATGACCTTCTCCGAATCATAAAAAATAAAAACCCTCAAGCATTTTTATTAGAAAATGTTCCTGGTTTAACTACTCATGATGGTGGAAAAACATTTGATATCATACTTAAAAGTCTTGATGAAATTGGGTATAAAGTTTTTCACCAAATACTTGATGCAGCAGATTTTGGCGTTCCTCAACAAAGAAAGCGTATTTATATTGTTGGCTTCAGAAAAGAAATAGGAAAGAATTTTAATTTTAAATTTCCAAAGCCATTAGGTAAAAAGGCCTATATCAATAACTTTTTAGAAAAGGATGTAAAAGGCTATAGTATCTCAAAGCATCTCCAAGAAACGTATTTATTCAAAAAGGATGACGGCAGACCTGTGTTGATTGACCAGAGCTCAAAAATTCAAGTTAAAACACTTGTATCAACCTATCATAAAATCCAACGGTTAACTAGCACATTTGTTAAAGATGGTGAAACGGGTGTAAGATTGCTTACAGTAAATGAATGTAAGGCAATAATGGGATTTCCTAAAGACTTTAGTATACCTGTGTCACGGACTCAGATGTACCGTCAGATGGGTAATTCTGTTGCTGTGCCAGCGGTATCGGCTGTGGCAAAACAGATAGCAAATACACTTAAACATTTTAAAAAGTGAAAGGAATAGATTTATGACGTTACAACAGTCCAATGAAGAAATATCACAACGTGATTTATTAATTGAGTACTTTAAACATAATCCTAACAAAGATATTTCACATCGTGAGATGAGGGATTGGATAAATGATGAATATATAAAAAGAACAGGTAAGCGATTTGAAGACCCTGATAGAGGGGTAAGGTCTCTATCTCAAAAAGGATTTTTAAGAAAAATTAGAAAGGGTGTTTATAGATATGAACCTGGGAAAGAATATAATAAGGAACTTCACGATTTTACAGCAAAACAAAAAGAGGAGATATTTAAAAATGATGATTATACATGTGTGATGTGTGGAAGGTCTCCAAAAAAAGATAAAGGAATAGAGTTACATGCTGACCACATCATACCTAAAGACCAAGGCGGCCCAGCTACAATAGAAAATGGTCAAACGTTGTGTAGCCGTGATAACTTTATAAAGAAAAATTTAAATCAGACTACTACAGGAAAAAAGATGTTTATTAATCTTTATAACTTAGCAAAATCAATGGGTGAAAAAGAAGTAGAAAATTTCTGTGCTGATTTATTAGATGTTTACGAAAAATATGAAATGAATGGTCACATTAAATGGACAAAATAAGCCCCGAAAAACGTAGTCGTAATATGTCGCATATTAGGGCTAAAGACACAAAACCAGAATTACTGGTAAGAAAAGCGTTATTTAAACAAGGTTTACGGTATAAAATTCACTATCACCTTCCAGGTAAACCAGATATTGTATTTCCCTCCAAAAAAATAGTAATTTTTATTCATGGATGCTTTTGGCATGGTCATAAGTGTAAATTAGACCATTCACCTAAAACAAATAAGTATTTTTGGATGAAAAAAATTACTAATAATATTCTACGTGATAAATCAACTTTTGCTACATTAAATAAATTAGGGTGGAAGGTTATAATTATCTGGGAATGCGATATTGAAAACCATATAAAAAATATAATTAATAAGCTTATCAGAATTATTGTGTAATTAATGAATACAAAAAATATTTTAAACATGAGTGAAACCGAAACAGCTGCTACAAAGATAAAATTAGTGGATATTCGAAGCTAGCAAAACACATAAAAAGCCTGTTATTGGTAAAAATGATTCTATACCCACCAACGACAAATCCAGCCGTTTTAGAGATTCAAAAGACCAGATTCAATGCCATACTTACTCTATTTTGAATCAACCTGATTACTGTTTGAGTATTGATAATACATCTCAGTAATTAAATAGAGTAAAAAGAATTGAGTGTTATCCTATAACACTATTAACCATAATTAGTGTTTTATGGCACTACAGAAGTTCGTTATGCATCGTGAACAAGGAGATAGGCTAATTAATGTGAGAAAATTTATAAATAAATTTGACAACTAGATTTTATATGGTAATATTAAATTATACAGTACTGTATAATTTATGTTACTTATTACTGAAAACCTTCAAGTTCAAGCTTATACAATAATCGAGAAATATAGTCTCGAAGATATGTTAAATAGAAAGAAATATACCGTTTCAGACACTCCTCTCACCTATAGGCAAGTTAACTCATTAGACACTGACAAACTGTTAAATGACAAAAGAAAAGACAAACAAGAATGGAGAAAATTTAGCCTCAAAGAGTTGATTTATATTGGCATAGTTGTTGAACTTAAGAAATTTGGCTTTAAACACGAACAACTAAAACAACTCTGGTTTTCGTTCTTCAAAAAATATGATAAGTCTTTAGAACCCAACTTAGAACCAAACGAAGGTGAATCACTTTATGCTATCGCATGTGTTTTTGGTGGAGTTGAGATGTCTCTTTGCTTTGACAACGATGGAAATATTCAATACATTGACCCCGTTAATTCAGTATTATTTACTCAAAATTCAAAACCTCTTATAAAAATTTGTTTAAATGAAATAGTTAATAAATTAGTAAAGATAATAACAAAAGAAGAAATACCAATCGTATCTTCAATACGGAGATTGGTTCTTGACCATAAGGTAACAACAAATTCTAAAAAGGAAGATGAATTATTAAATATAATTAGAAATAAATTCTATTCTTCTATTAGGGTTAAGAAAAAAAATGGCGAGATAGCCACGGTATATGCAGAAAAATATAATTCTGAGGGAGAAATGGGATTACAGGAGCTTGAAACATTAATTAATGCAAAAGACTATCAAGATATTTTGCTAACAAAAAGAGACGGAAAAATAGTTAATTACAAAATAGAAGAAACATTTAAACTTTGAGCCGAGCAATAAAATCTTGCAGGCTAATAATTACTAGACCGCTTTGAGTATCAAGAAGAACTTGGGCTAAGGCAAGGCAGAAATGCCACTTAGCTAAAATGGTAGACAACGAAGTACTTAAAGCAAAATTAAAAACGGAATTAAGAAGATTAAATCTTACAGTGGAAGAAGAAGATTTGATGGTGAGAGAACTCAATTATCTATCGAATCTTTTAATAGATATTTATATCAAGGAGACACAATATGATAAGCGATAAACAACTTATGGCGAATCAAGAAAATGCTCTGTTAGGTGGAGTGAAAACCACCGAAGGCAAAGAGGTATCAAAATTCAACGCCCTTACTCACGGAATATTGAGACAGTCTATAACTGATTATGAAAGTGAATTTTATGTAGACACATACGATACCCTAATTAATCAGTATCATCCATCAACACTAATAGAACGGATATTGATTGAGAGAATAACTATATATTATTTGAAATTATTTCGGGTTCAAAAAGCAGAAACGGAGTTTATGAAAGCAAAATTAAATCCTTGCATTGTTCAAACAAGAGATTTTACAGAAGAAATTATGAATAAAATGCTCGAAAAAAAAGTAATTAATGAGGGCTATACTCCTCTACTTACTGGTGAAGCTATTCAAAAAATAATGGAGATATACTCTAGATATGAAGGAATGATAGAAAATAGGCTTTATAGAGCATTACACGAGCTTGAATGGCTTCAAAAAAGTAATAAGACGCAGGAAATGGGTTCGTTTGGCAAAAATAGCCATATTGACTAGAGACTCTATGAAAAACGCTGTTATATATGTAAGAGTATCGTCTAAAGAGCAACTTGAAGGTAGTAGTCTTGAAACGCAAGAGAAGATATGCCGAGACTATGCCTCACATAATGAGTATGATGTTATGAAGGTTTTTGTAGAAAAGGGTGAAAGTGCTAAAACAACAGATAGAACTGAACTACAACTTCTTCTTGAATATATCGCAAAAAATTACAAATATTTGAACGCAATAATTGTTTACAAAATTGACAGACTAGCGAGAAACACTCTTGACCACGCAATGTTAAAGGTAGGTTTCAGTAAATATGGAATAAAATTAATATCTGCAACAGAACATTTGGAAGATACTCCTGTGGGAAGACTTATGGAGACTCAGTTAGCTGGGTTTGCACAGTTTGACAATGAGGTAAGAACTGAAAGAAGCGTTGGTGGGATGACATCCGCTGTAAAGGCTGGTAGATACGTTTGGGGAGCTCCATTAGGGTATATAAATACTGGCGGCAAAGGAATTTCTAATTTAGCCCCCGATAAACAGGAAATCGTTGAATTGGTACGAAAAATTTGGGTGTTATTAGATACTGGTTGTACTCCTGAGGAAGCACGCAAAACCATTACAAAAGAAGGTCTCAGAAGCAACAACGGCAAACCAATATGTAAGAGTCAATTTCATAGAATGATTAGAAATCCAATCTATATGGGTGTCATCACGCAATTTGGTCTACATATTATTGGTAACTTTCAGTGTCTCGTGGAGCCCGAGCTTTTCAAGAGAGTACAGGACAAGCTGAGTAGCACTGCTAAAAAAGTACCAATATATAGAAAAGACAATGAGGATTTTCCTATCAGAGGTTTAGTAATATGTAGCGAATGTGGTAAGGGATTAACCGCAAGTTGGTCA
>Ga0247841_10000503_pt1 | contig 101178 bp, 97 predicted proteins | sample LaCruzMarch2015__2_FD_192410 | JGI IMG/M metagenome (GOLD analysis project Ga0247841, IMG submission 192410) | Freshwater microbial communities from meromictic Lake La Cruz, Castile-La Mancha, Spain - LaCruzMarch2015_18m | ecosystem: Environmental > Aquatic > Freshwater > Lake | place: Spain...
TTTATGAAAATCCATCCAATTATCCTTTAAAGAATTAAGGATTAAAACTGCATTTGGGTTTCCATTCCCAATATCCTCTGAACAAATAATTGAAAGTCGTCTCCAAAGATAGGGACCGAAATTACTCTGGTGAATTATGTAAGCAAAGAAACAAGCCTCATACTCAAGCCCTCTCCTAATACATTTTTGAAGGGCTGAGGTTACCTCATCAAATTTCCATCCATCAATTAACTGTGGTTCGTAATACACTGCCATATTATCTCCTTTTGCCTATTGTTAGGCATTTTTTGTGTTTAATTAGTAATTAAACGGAGTATAATCTATAGCAGTTAAAAGTAAAGTTTAGTTGTACTTTATAAAAAATATAAGGATAATGTTTGTTGTAAAATACATTATGAATAAACCATTAAACAAAAAACAAGCTGTTGAATTTTTAGGATTGGATGATAAAACTTTTGATAATTTCTTTAAAAATGCTGGTGAATTTAAATCATTACCAAGAGACAACGATAAAGGAAGATTTTATTTTGATGAGGATGTTTTAACGGCTTGGATAAAAAGTTTTAATTGGAGAACTGTTGAATTAGATTTAAGCGATTATATTCAATGTTTGGATTTCGCCTTGGCTCAACATTTCAGAGGTTATGTTATTTCTGATTGGGGAACTGGAAGGCAAAGAGAATTTGGTCAAAAAGTTACAAATTGGGTTAAAGGTCAATTAGGAGAAGTTGCTGTCAAAAAGTTTATTAAAAGAGAATTTAATGTTGATATTGAATTGGATTTTGAAATACGTGACGATATAGTGCCTCAAGATGTGGTTGGAATTTATAAAGATGGAAAGATAGTGGAACCACAAATAGGAATAGGAATTAAATCATCTAAACCAAAGAGTTCATATTTAGTTTTAGGTGAAAAAGAAATTACATTGGATAACCGTAAGTCAGATTTTTATATTTTTTGTAGACCAGATTTACCAGATGACCATTTATTACGACTTACAAAAGATATGGTAATGTCATCGGTTAAAGGACAAGAACATTTTGCGTCTTATAAGGATAAAGTTCCATCTTTTGAAAATATCAAATGTGAAATTGCTGGTTGGTGTTCTATATCTGAATTAGAAAAAGTAAATAGCATACCTGGACAAAATTTTGATGGATTTAGATATGTTAAAAAATCTGGTGACCTACACAAGGATTTTAATAGTTGGAAGGATTTAATTTCTAAACTTTAATAGACTCAATTACTGTTGGATTGACTGACTCGTAAGGAATTCCAGCAAGTGTTTTAAGAATAGCTGTTACGATGATTTGAGCTCCTTTGGGTGGAACTGCCATGCCAATTTGTTTTCTTACACTTTCTTTACTTCCTTCAAAGACAAAATTATCTGGGAATGTCTGAATTCTGGCCCTTTCTCTGTTCGTTAAGGCTCTATTTTCGCTCCAATGATAACCATGAGTTCCACCACCACCACTTCCAGTAATGGTATATGATGGCTTATCAGGGTGTAATCTTTTGTAAATTTGGCTCATTCTTGTTTTTTTGACATTTAATTGTAAATGAGCTGGTATACCTGAATACCAAGCATTTTCACCTGGTGGAATAAATTTAAGTCTTTCTATAACCTCAGCTGATTGACGAGTTATTTCATTGTTGGGTAAATCAGGTGTTATTGGAGGATTTTCAAAAGCTTCTTTTACTGTTACATATTTATTTTTGGTTGTTGGTGCTGGAACCTTAAATTTTAAACCTAAATCATTTCTAATTCCTACAATAACAATTCTATGTCTGGTTTGGGGAACTCCATATTCTTCAAATTTATAAAGATTGACAGTTAGTGTATAACCTTGTCCTACATTTTTTAAATCATCTAGTATTTTTTTGAATGCTTCTCCATTATTAGCACTTTGTAATCCATTGACATTTTCAGCAAGAAACCATTTTGGGTTATGTATTTTTATTGCATTTACACCATACGTATAAAGTGGACCATATTTTCCATTAAACCCTTTTTGTTCACCAACAACACTAAAATCATTACAAGGAAAGCCAAAAGCTAATCCATCAAAGGATGGTATTTTTTCTAAATCTATCTTTTCGATTGGACCACAAACTACATTGTCTCTCTTTCCATTATGCAAATTTCTAGCGTATGTTTTACACATATTTTCATCAATGTCGTTGGCCCAAACAGATTTAATAGAGTATTCATTACCTTTATTATCGACTACAGACGAAAGAGTTGCCCCAAGTCCTAAACCACCAGGACCACAAAACAATTCTGCTAATTTATAGATGTTTTTAACATTATTATTTTTCATTATGTATTTAATATCTTAACAGGAGATTTACTTTAATTTATATATTAAGTATTACCCAAATAAAATACGAAGTACAGGGTTTGATAAAATTTAAATATACAGTATATAAAAGACAAACAACACTACATTGATTTATATGACCTTCTCACAATAAAGGATTGTATTCGTTCTATTGAAGTAATGCGTGGAAAAATAGAAAAAGATAAAAAAGAGATTGAGTCGTTTAAACTGGCTGATAAAAAAGGATTTGTAGGAGCTTTAGGAGAGTATATTTTGTATTTCAAAAAAGGTGAAGAGTATCGAAATAAAGAAAAAACAATAAATGAATGGATTGAAAAGGACAAAATTAAACAGGATAAATACGACAACGCTAAAGAGCCTACAAGTGTGTTTTGTGACCGATGTAATTGGGAGATGGAACTAGACGGAAAATCACTTCACGACTTTTCTGATAAGCCAATGAGAATGTTATTTTTCTTCCGTTGTCCAAAGTGTCATAAAGGAAAAGGTATTTTTGAGGATGGTGAGAGTTATAAGCCAAGAGTGGAAAAATGCCCTGATTGTAGTAAAGAGTTAAATACAGAAAAAATAAGGAAAGATGAAATAATTACAACAAACTACACTTGTAAGTGTGGTTATAAAAACACAGAGATTTGGGATTTGAAAGTTGATGAAGAAAAACATAATAAAAAAGAGAAATATGACAAACTTTTATTAGAAAAATTTAGAAGTTTATTTTGCTTGTCAAAAGAAGATGGAGACAAATATGTTTCTAGTCAACTACGAATGGAGTCATCACTAAGACAAATTGAAGAAATAAAAGAAAAAGAAACTAATCCTAAATATCAAAAGATGAAAGAACTTAAAAAACTAAAGGTTGGTGAAATGCAAAACTTAATTGATAAAACCGTAAAAGAAAATAGCTACATTTGTCTTAATTTTGAAAAGCCAGAGGTAGATAGATATGTAATAATCCCCTTCACTGTGCAGGATAATAAAACAGAAAGATGCGATTATGACTCTAGTCGTGATTTGAGAAGAGCTATTATAAAGGCATTGGAAACTACAAATTGGAGGCTAATGAGTGACGGAATTAGCAATAGGCTTGGAATGTTGTGTGGAAAAATAAAAGGGTATGAAAATGAAGAAGATTTAATGAAAATTATTCAGTAGGAATATCAAATACTAAGACTGTTAAGGTTAGTTCTTTTTCATTATCTCCATTATTTTTCATTGCGACTCTAAAACCAGTTTCTGATTGATATTCAATTTCTTTAGAAAAATTTGGATGATTTCTTAATATGTTTGGTATTTGGGATAAAACATTACTTGTATTTTTATTCCTATTAAACAATAAAATTGATGTTTTAGTATCTCTCCAAGATGTATAACCTAATATTTGATTTATTGTTTCTTTAAAGCCTTCTTCTCCTTTCCAGAATTTACATTCAGCAATAAAAATATTTTTATTATTTGTTCTGATTAAAATATCTGTTTTCCCATTAGAGTTAAAAGTTTCGCCTGTAGCCTGACCTTCATATTGCCCATTTAACTGAACTAAAAAATGAGTTCTAAGGTCTTCTTCTTCCATTCCAATAAAAGCTTTCGGGCTTCTTTCCATTACTGTAACCATATTGGATATAATTTTTAAAATATTTTCATATTCGTTCATATCAAGAATAGGTTCTAGTGGTGTATTAGGTCTTATTGGTGGAAGTTGTGGAGTTATTTTTTTCTTAACATCAGGAACTATATATGTCTCTGAAACCCCATTTCTTTTTTTTAAAGGAAAACCAAATGAATTAGCTAAATTCTCATTTTTCTTTACTTTTTCTTGTCTAGAAGTAAGTCTATTTCTTATTTTTTCTTCAAGTTGGTCATTAAATTCTCTAACCGAATTATTGACTCTTTCTATATGTGTTTTTATTGTTTCTAAACAGCTTTCAAATTCTTTTTTCATCTGGTCTGAGTCTGGATTCGGTTTTTGAACAGATATTATTAACTCATTTTCATTAACTTCAGCGCGAGGTGGATTTATACTAAAAGTTGATGGTTGACAAAAAAATAAATTTTTATCACCTTCAAAGGGAACATAGAAATCTACTTTAACCCCAGTAATGCAATGAGGCCCTGGCGTTATAAAATCTCTATCAAAATCACGGCTAACATCAATTTGTGACTCATTTTGGTCAATATATGTTTTATCTTCTTGTAAAGATACAGGTTCAATGTAATATTTATCTTTAAAATATTTAACCAATTCTTCAAAAGAGCTATTTAGTATTCTGTTACCATCCAAACCATCAATTTCTTTTAAAAATTTGTCTTCTTCAATTTCAAGAACATCACTTATTCTAATTTTCCAGAAAAGATAATTGTCGTCTATCATATTTTTATTTATTAATGATAATCTGATATAACTTCTGAAATATAATTATAGAACTGTTCCCCAAATTCTGTAACAAAATGTGTGCTCTCTTCTGTTACTACTGTTGCGTCATTTTTATTTATTAGACCATTACTTTCTAGTGTTCTAATTGATTTTGAAAACAATGATTTTGAAATTCCTTTGTTTTTAAATTTTACAAATTCTTTTTCCCATCCTATTCCACGAAGATAATCAACATTTCTTATTTTTATAACTTTTACAAACTCACATAGAATTAATAGTTCTAATGAATTTAGTTTGTCTAAAATATCAATATAAATTTCTTTTTCATCAAATGAAATATTAGTATTACCCACAATGTTCATTACTAAATTTGCCATTGCTTCTAATTTCTCTATTCTATTATCTCTAGTTATACTCCTAAGTCCTTTCCCCAACATCCTTTTACCATCTATTGTCTCAAAAACATCGACTTTAAAAAATGTTTTATTATCAATTGATTGGACTTTTTTATTTAAAATGTCCATAAAATCTAAAATTGATTGATATTGTTCTTGTTGAAATGATGAAACAAAATAGGTTGATATAACAGCTGAAATTGGTGTTAATTGACATAAAGCAGTAACAGATGGGTCTGAAATAAATTCGTTAAAATTCCTATAAGTTTGTTTAGCAATTGTTTTAATCTTTTTATCCATTTATTTTTTGGGTTTAAAATATTTTTTACCTTTTAATTTATCTGGTAACAAATCTTCTTTAGAGTACATTTCATATCCTTTCCCATAATCTAATTCTTTCATTAATTTGGTTTCTGGATTACGGAGACACATAGGAATTGGTAAGTTGCCATGTTGTTGAACATCAGCCAGAGCGGCTAAATAACCTTCATAAGCAGAGCGGTCTTTTGGACTCTTGGCAAGATAAACAACTCCATGAGCGAGATTTTCTCGACACTCTGGATAACCAATAGTTTCACAAGTTCTAAAAACTTCGTTAGCCATCATAAGAGCTGATGAGTTAGCGATACCAATATCTTCCGAAGCAAAGACCACCATTCGTCTAGCAATGAACTTAGGGTCTTCTCCTGCCTCAATTAGACGAGCCAAATAATAGAGGGAAGCATCCACATTACTTGCTCTCATACATTTAATTAATGAGCTGATGGTGTTGTGGTGTTCATCCCCTTTTTTATCGAATCTTAAAAAGTTGTTTTGTAGAGTTGATTTTAAGCTTTCTTTATCTAATTTTTTATAAAGAGTATAAGCGTTATCGATCATGGTTAAAGCTTGACGAGCATCACCATTTGCGAGTTGGACTAACCAATCTTTAGCATCTTTTTTAATTGTTGTTCCAAGGGTTTTAACAGCTCTGGTAATAATTTCCCCAATTTCGGAGTCAGACAATTCCTTTAAAACAAAAACTCGACAACGAGAAAGAAGTGGAGAAATTATTTCAAAACTAGGATTTTCGGTAGTGGCACCAATTAGAGTTAATATACCTGATTCAACATAGGGTAATAAAAAATCCTGTTGAGCTTTATTAAAACGATGAATTTCATCAAGGAATAGAATGGTTTTTTGAAGAGGAAGAACTGAAGCAATTATTTTTCTGATGTCGTCTTTACCAGCGGAAACGGCTGACAATTCGAAAATTTGGGCATCGACTTCTTTGGCTAAAATTCGAGCCAGGGTTGTCTTCCCTACTCCTGGAGGACCCCAAAAAATCATGGAGAAAAATTGTTTTGATTCGATAGCTAAACGGAGAGGTTTGTCTTGACCAACTAGATGAGTTTGGCCAATAAATTCCTTTAAATTTTTAGGACGGATTAATGCAGCTAAAGGTTGTTGAGTAAACATATTTGGGTTTTATTTGGGTAATTCAGTATAAAACTAAAGATGTTTGATTACAAGCTCTGGAATAAAAATATCTTTATCGAGAGATAAAACAAATTCAATTGACTTAACAACTTCGGAAGGATCCATTGATTTTGAGATATCAGTGTTAGTTCCTTTGGTAAATTTAGTGTTCATGACACCTGGATAAATACTAACTACTTTAATACCGAAATCTGATAATTCTAGTTGAAGTGATTGGGTGAATCCATTTAGGGCCCATTTAGAAGCATGATAAACAGAATTCATGGCTTTTGGATGAAGACTGGCGGTGGAATTGATATTGATGATAGTACCTGATTTTTGTTTTTTTAATATTGGAACAATAGTTTTACAAATATACATTGGACCAATACTGTTTACTTCGAAAACTTTTTTAATAAGGGCCGGATCATTGGATTCAATTTTGCCATCAATAAAAAGACCAGCACTATTGATGACACAATCTAGATGACGATATTTATCAAAAATTTTTTCTATAGCTAATTTAACTGAATTAAAATCTGTGACATCACAAAATTGATAACTACAATCCAATTTGGAAGCAACGGTTTCTAAAATTTTTTCATTGATATCTAAAATTATCACTTGGTGATTTTTGGCAAATTTAGCTGCCAATTCTCGACCAAGGCCTTGAGCTCCTCCGAATATAAGCATCACTGGTTTCATTAAAAAAGTTTACATTAATTTTGGTAAAAAAAATAATCAGAGTTGATTGATATAATAGTTTATGCCTAAGAAAAAAGTTTTTATATTAATTTTAGTGACGATTGTGGTTCTGATTGGGGCGTTTTTGATTTTATCTAAAACCTTAGATAAAAATTTTGCCATTAATATAATTAACGATAAAAAGACAATGGCGATTGAGGCTGATAATATTTCGACTGTTGTTGAACAAAAAATGGCAAGTTCGAGCCCTGTTTTAGAAAAAAGTGCAACTTTAAGTGCTGAAGAGATGAATAAACTATATGGTCCTTGTATTAAATTAAATGTCTTAATGTATCACCATATTGAAGAAGAGAAAGACGCTAAGGAAAAAAATCAGACTAGTTTAAATGTTACTCCGGATTTTTTTAGGAAACACCTAGAATATCTTAGGGATAAAAAGTATCAAATAATTGAAGCTAAAGATTTGGTGGCTTTTTTTAATGGAACAGCTAAATTGTCACCAAAATCGGTATTAATTACATTGGATGACGCCTATGATGATAACTACAAATATGCTTACCCATTATTAAAAGAGTTTGGGTATAAGGCAATAATTTTCACACCAATTGGATTAGTTGATAATTCTGATTATTTAAATTGGAACCAAATTAGAGAAATGAAAGATTTAGTCTATTTTGGAAATCATACTTGGTCACACCATCCGGCTTCAAATTCAAAAGATGTTATGGAAAAAGAAATAGGTTTGGCAGATGCTAAATTAGCAGAACATGGATTAAACAATGTCAAAATATTTGCATACCCTTATGGAGGAACTAGTGTCGAAGCTAAAAATGTTTTGAATTCAAAAGGATATTCTTTGGCCTTTACAACTAAGCACGGTAATTTTCTTTGTAAAGGTAAATCTCTGGAACTTCCAAGAATTAGAGCTGGTAATTCTCCATTAAGTTCATATGGGCTATAATCACTAAAATGATAGTTTTTTTATTAATTGGTAGTTTGCTTTTAAGGTTATTAGCACTGAACCAGTCACTATGGCTGGATGAAACAATTTCAGCTAATGTGGCTAATCATTACTTTTTTTTAGATATTCCTAAGTTATTTTCTGTTTCAGATTTCCACCCACCTTTGTATTATATGTTCTTAAATTTATGGGTAAAAATGCTTGGAAATGAGGTGTTTTTAATGAGATTATCGACTGTTCTGTTTTCATTGGTGACGATATTTTTTGTCTATTTGATTGGAAAAAAAATTAAAGATAAAAAACTAGGATTGTTAGCAGCTATATTATTGTCGGTTAATCCTCTCTTTGTCTATTTTTCGCAAGAATTGAGAATGTATATGATGGCAACTGCATTTTTGACCATTACTTTGTATTGTTTTATTAAAATAATCAAATCTAAAAAGGTAAAAGTTGGTGATATTATTTGGTTTAATTTATTTGCTTTCCTAAGCTTTGCTTGTTTTTATGGATCTATATTTTTACTTGGAGCAATGGCTCTTTATTTATTGATAAGGAGAAAGTTTAGGTTGTTTTTTATTACTAATATAGGAACAATTTTATCAATATTGGTTTTATCACCACTATTATTTATACAAATCAAAAATTCTAAATTGATGCTGTCTCAAGTTGTTAATTGGAATTTGGTTTTGGGATTACCAAACATAAAGGATGTTTTATTAATACCTTTAAAATTTAGTATTGGGAAAATAAGCTTTTTTCCTAAAAATTTGTATTATCTTATTTCTGGATTGTGGACAATTATAGTTTTTGCTTTTGCTTTTAAAGGATCAATTAGAAATAAAGCTTTGGGTTTTTTGCTAATAATTCCGCTTATATTAGGGTTTGGATTTTCCTTTTTTTCTCCGCTAATGCAGTATTTTAGATTTGTTTATTTATTGCCTGTTTTAAGTCTTATTTTAGCGATAGTGGCTAATAAAAATTGGCAGAAAGTTTTATTGATTTTTGGATTTGGAATCTGGAGTTTGGTTTACTTATTAAATCCAGTTTTTTATAGAGAAGATTGGAAAAGTTTGTCAGCTTCATTGGATAACAACCAGCCTTTATATATTATTGAATCGGTTTCAGATCCAATTAAATACTATAGACCAGACATTATTATTAAAGATCTAAAAACTAGAAAAGCGATTGAGGATGAAATAAAAGTGGTTCCTTATGCTGAGAATATACATGGATTTGACCATAGTGCTGAATTGAATAATTTAGGTTACAGTAAAGCTAAGGAAAAAGATTATCGAGAAGTGACTTTGGAAACTTGGAAAAAATAGGGGGACATTTTTATTAAAACATTAAAATTGAATAAAAGAAACATATTTAATTTGAAATATATATGTTTAATAATGAGACCATGAAATATATTTTTATATCTGGTGGAGTAGTTAGTGGTTTAGGAAAAGGCATAACAGCGGCCACTATTGGTTTACTGTTAAAGTCTAAGGGTTATAAGGTGACAAATATTAAGATCGATATGTATCTTAATATTGATGCTGGAACTATTAGACCACAAGAACACGGTGAAGTGTTTGTGACTGAAGATGGAATGGAAACGGATCAAGATTTGGGAAATTATGAAAGATTTATTGGAGAAACTTTAAAGAAAGATAATTACATTACAACTGGACAGGTTTATAAGGCGGTAATAGACAGAGAAAGAGCATTTGGATATGAAGGTGAAGATGTGGAAGCTGTCCCTCATGTGACTGATGAAATAACTAACAGAATTAAAAAAGCGGGAAAGATGAATAAGGCGGATATTGTTATCATTGAATTGGGTGGTACTGTTGGTGAATATCAAAACGGATTATTTTTTGAAGCAAGCCGAATATTAAAGTTAAGACAACCAAAAGATGTTATTCAGGTACATGTTACTTATTTGCCATTTTTGAAAAATATTGGCGAACTTAAGAGTAAACCAGCACAACAATCAACTCATATGTTGAATTCGATGGGAATACAAGCAGATTTTATTGTGGCTAGAAGCGAGAATCCAATTGATGATAAACGAAAAGAAAAATTGGCAATGTTTTGTAATGTAGACGAAGGAAGTATTATTGGTAATCCAGATTTAGACAGTGTTTATAAATTGCCAGCTTATTTTGAAGAACAAAAGTTTGGAGAAAAAATATTAAAGAAACTTGGTTTGAAAATTAAGACAGGAACTCCTGGTTTGAAAAAGTGGAACAACTTTGTGGAAAACAAAGAAAAATCTGATAAAAAAGTTAAGATTGCGTTGGTAGGAAAATATTTTGTAACTGGTGATAATAAACTAACTGATTCTTATGTTTCAGTTATTGAGGCAATAAAGCAAGCTGCTTGGACTCAGAGATTGGTTCCAGAATTAGCATGGATTAATAGTGATGATTTTGAGAGTGGAAAGGTAAGTTTGGAAGGTTATGACGGAATTGTAGTTCCTCAAGGTTGGGGAACTCGAGGAGTTGAAGGTAAAATTAAAGCGGTTAAATATGCCAGAGAAAACAATATTCCTTATTTAGGTTTATGTTTTGGAATGCAGATGGCGGTAATTGAATTTGCAAGAAATGTTTTAGGCTTGAAAATGGCTAATTCAATTGAAGTTGATAAAAACACTAATTTCCCAGTTGTTCATATTATGCCAGACCAAAAGAAATATTTGGCAAAAAAACAATATGGTGGAACGATCCGATTGGGAGCATGGCCATGTAAGTTGACACCAAAAACAAAACTATTTTCTGCTTATGAAAAATTTGGGGAAGGAGAAGATGCCCCATGGAATAATTCCAATGGATTAAATATTGCACCAGAAGGAATGGCAAATATTATTTATGAACGACATAGACACAGATATGAAGTAAACAATGAATACCGAGAACAACTTGAAAAAGCTGGATTGGTTATTTCTGGAACTTCACCTGATGGTAAATTAGTGGAAGCAATTGAGTTAAATAATCACCCATTCTTTATGGCAACTCAATTCCATCCTGAATATATAGCCAGACCATTAACACCACATCCAATATTTATGGCTTTCTTGGAAGCTGTTTCTAAAAAATAATTATTGATTACTGTTGTTTAGTTTCTTGGCAATATTTTGCTGTTCGTCGTATAACTTAGAATCTTGATAGGTGTAATCTGCCTCATCTTTTGACAACCATTTATTTGAAGACATTTTGTTTATAATGGTTGTGATATTGGTAATTCTAGTATCAATAATTTGATTAATCCTATCAATATCAGTTTTATTATCATTGTAGAATTTTTCTTGGTTTTTTAAAGATTGCCAGCCTGATTGAATATTTTTTAAATTATTTAGATTATCTTGCCAACCTTTTAGTTCATCTTTTGAATAATTTGGAGGAATATATCCACCTAAGTGTTGGACGATTACTTGAGAAGGACAACCATTTATTGAGCCTTCAATAGCTGCGATGCCAATATCTTGGTAATCTTTATCGAGCATGAATTTTTTAGATGAAGCAAATTCAAAATAGTTATCTAAAAGTTCTTGAGCGTCGTAATAACCACTAAGAGGAACTTCTCCGGAAACAATATTAGAGTAACCAGCATCATCCATGGCTTTTTTGGGAGTATAACCGCTTCTGGTAGCTTCAAAAGAAAAATCGTCAAATTTTATAATACTTTGAGCTCTAAGTTGGGCTGATTTTTCTAATTTTGGATTATATTTTAAAGGTTTCAAATTGGCTTCTTTTCTTTTTTGATTTAATAAATTTAGATATTCTTGAGGATCTAATTTTATTTTAGAGTTATCACTTAAGTCATCACTGGTATTACGCCAATTTTTGTCAAGAATCCCCTTTTGTTTGGTTAGGGGTAAGACATGGTTGATATCTTGAAAGCTGATTAGTCCCAACTCATAACGAGAATCACCACTACCCTTTCGGTTATCACCCATAACAAAAATTTTATCCTGCGGAATCTTTAGAACTCGACAATCAGGTAAAAAATCACCACCAAATGTAGATCTAGCCTGGGCTATATATGGTTCTGATAATGGAGAACCATTTAAGATAACGGAACCATTAATTATTTCAACAGTATCCCCTGGCAAAGCGATAACTCTTTTGACGTAGCCAGTGGCTTGACCATATAATTCTTGAGTAGCTTTTTTGGTTTGATCATTCATGAAAACAACAATATCTCCATGTTTAATTTGATAATCAAAAAATTCTTTACCAAAAATTTTTATACCAACAGGATAAGGCATCATACCAGGAGTACTGACTGTTTCTTGGGCCTGTTCTTGTGGTGTTTTTGAATTTCCTTTAGGAAAAGTGGGGTACATTGAACCGGTTCCAGAGACAGAAATTGGTTCTTCAAAAAAATTAAATTGGCGAATTAACCCTGTTTTGAAAAGAGAGTAAGTGATAAAAGTTGTTACAAAAAGAAGAAAAAACAAAAAAAGAAATATATTTTTTATTAGTCTAAACATAAATTTGACTATTTTTTTGTTTTTTTTGCATTATCTAGTTTATCTAGTTTTAATATTTTGACGGCAAAATAGACTATAAAAGCAATTATGGTGAAATCGATGACACTATTAATAAAACTACCCCACATTATTTTGGCTGATCCTATTTGGATATAGTTGGATTCTAAATCGCCGGCTTTTCCGATTAAAATACCTATAATTGGGTTAATTACGTCATTAACAAAAGAAGTTACCATTTTGGTGATAGAACCACCCATAATAAAACCAACAGCTAAACCAATAACTCCTTGTTCTCGAATAAATTGTAAAAAACCTTTCATATTAGAATTTTAACTAATTTATCAATAAAAAGTAAAGATATAGATCATTTTTATAACTATCTTAAGTAATTTTCCAAAAATGATATACAATACAAAGTGTAGATATTTAGAATAGATCTACAGCAGTTAAATATTTTAAAAACAATGGCTAAAAAATTGTATGTCGGTGGTTTGTCTTTTGACACTACTGATGAAGCATTAGGGGCAGCATTTGCTCAAGCAGGAAACGTAGTTTCTGCAATCGTTATTAAAGATAAATTTTCAGGAAGATCCAAAGGATTCGGATTCGTTGAAATGAGTACTGATGAGGAAGCTCAAGCAGGAATTCAAATGTGGAACGATAAAGAATTAGATGGTCGATCTGTAAAAGTTAACGAAGCTAGACCTATGGAAGATAGACCTCCACGAAGAGATAATTTCTCCCGCGGTGGTTCTGATAGCCGAGGTGGTTTCGGTGGCGGTAATAGATCAAGATTCTAATCAATCTCGATAATAAACGAACAACAGGGTGCCCTTAAAAGCACCCTGTTTTTTTTGTGAATTTATTTTTTGGCAAGAAAAAACCCGAGGTTGTATATTTTTGAAATTAATCAAAAACCCTCGGGTCGAGTTAAAATAAATTACTAAAGTTGACAGTTCATGATTTCTTCTTCGGCTAAAATAACCAAGTTCTCAGTTAAACCAAGATAATTAAAAGGTGTTAATTCTTTTAATATTTGCTTGATTTCTGATTCTACAGGCAATGTTTCGACATAAGTCAAATATTGCTCTTGATTGATTTTTTCTCCTCTAAAGAAATTCTTGACTAATGTGTAGGGATCTTCCACACTGGAATACATTTTTAAAAATAACTGAACTGCTTCTGATAAAATTGCCCAATTATTTTCTAAAGCAGTGTTTATAACTGTTTCATTAGGAGAGATTTTTCCTAAGGCTGCTAAAACACTTTTAAAAGAGACTAAGCTATAACCCAAAATGGTACCAATATTTCGAAGTGTAGAACTGTCTGTCAAATCACGTTGTAAACGAGAAATTGAAAGTTTGGCTGCCATACCGGCAATAATTGCGCTTGACATCTGAGAATTGGCCTCTGAGTTTTCACCATCAATTGGGTTGACTTTTTGAGCCATCGTAGAGGAACCAGTCTCGCCTTCCTTTTTTTTCTGTTTAAACCAATCATCAGAGATATATCTCCAGTTGTCTTGGCAGAAGTCAAGAGTAATGCCGTTGATTCTCTGAATAATCTGAAAACATTCAATAATGTCTTCAGGGGCGTTAATTTGAGTGGTAAAGAGATTACACTTTAAGCCTAATTTGGAACAATATTCTTTTGAAAATTGAAACCAATTGATGTTTGGCATAAGGAGTTTCTGAGCATTATAACAGCCTATGGCTCCGTTAATTTTGCCGGTTAATTTGAATTTTCTCAATTTTTGATTTTCTCTTGCAAGCCTAATCGCAAAATTGGAAAATTCTTTACCTACAGTGGTTGGAATTGCTGCTTGTCCATGAGTTCTGCCGAGCATTGGAATGCTTTTGTATTTAGTAGCAAAACCCATTAATAATTTGATAATTTCATCGATTAATGGAACAATAATGTCATTTTTTGCGTTTTGAAGCTGAAGACGATAGGCAACGTTATTAATATCTTCAGAAGTCAAGGAGAAGTGAAAATAACCAGTTAAGTCGGCCAAAGTAGTTTCTGAAAAATAATTTCTTAGCCAAACTTCAACACTCTTTACGTCGTGATTTGTTTCCTTTTCGATCTCCTTAACACTTAATAAGTCTTCAAAAGACATTTCTAAGTGAATTTTCTTCAGTAGTTTAACCTCCGTTGCAGTTAGTTGTCTAATAACACCGACTGAAGAAAGCATTTGAAAATACAGACATTCTGCCATAACTCTTCTTTGGATTAGACCAGCTTCGCTGACATAGGGTCTTAATTCTTTTGTTTTATTGTAATAACGTCCATCTAATGGACTTATACAATATAATGGATGGAATTGCTGATAATCGTTGATCATTGAAATATCCCCTTTCATTTTTTTTAGTTACTAATTTATAGCAACTTGCAAATTTTAATTTGTAAATTAAAAATCTATAAGTTGCTATAAAAGTTACTTTAATAATTTATTTTTAAAGAGCTATTATTTGAAGCTGTATCAAATAATATTTGAATGAGCGATTTTACCAAAAGATTGAGCAAAAATCAAAACCTTTCGTCCTTTTGGACTCATCAGTACAAATACACATTTGTAGAGGTAAAGAAGACTAAAATCTTGTTAAAAAAACAAGAAAAAAGTCTTCTTTTTTTCTGTTTTTTTATTTATGAAGAGATTCCCAAGCTTCTTTAAGTGTGTCTGGTAATTGAGATGCACGAGCATCAAAACGCCATAAACTCTCAGGAGAATAACCAGAAAAGAATTCTTTTCGGTGTATTTCTTGAGATAAAGCAAAAAGTAAACCTGTTCCTTCATAACGACCTGAACAAAAACTCATTCCTAAAGTTCGAACACCAACTTCGCCGAGAAGTTGTGAAACTAACCATGGTTTTTTTACGTCGCCGTCAAAGAAATAAGATGAGGAAAGATCCCATTCTATTGGTTCATAACCAATTACTCCTCCGTCTGATCCTGTTATAGGAGACCATTTCGTATTATCAGTAAAACGATATTGAACCATTAAATCTGATTTTACTGAAGACGGATTAGCTTTCATAAAGTTCCAAATAGTTGATTCTCTTTGCCATTCGGCCCATTGCTCATTAGTATATGGCTGATTCTCTAATTTATTTCCTTTGTTGTCATAATAAACAGGAAGTGGTAAATTTTGTGACTGTGGAGCCTGACTTTTGATCGTTTTTAAATCTGGTTTAACTTTTCCAAACATAATTAAAGAGTCGTTGGCACCAATGTAAGCTCTAACAGTCATAGCATACAGAATTTCATCATGAGAATCTAAGAACTGAATTTGTTCCAAACTTGCGTTGGGAGCATTAATCCAACCAATTTTTTCCATTTCCGCAATTACACTATCATCGCCATTTTTGGGTAGTCCACGTTCATCAAGCAATCCTTTAAAAGGATCTTTGCCTAAATTCCTGATTTTGGCAATATTTTGACCAGCATCATTCCACTCATAATTGTAAACCGGCTTAACTGTAATATAGTCCCAAGCGACATTTTTATTTGGTCTATAAAAGACAGCATATTGGTTTTGACGATCTAAGAAAATACGATTGAAAGTGGCATACTGATCAGCATCTCCCGCACTGTAGATAAGATAGGAACCCGATTGGTTGAATCTACCTGATGGATTGAATTCCAACCATGGTTGAGGACTTGTTGATAAGTCTTCTACCATATTATTAACAATGTCATAGGCACCCATAGTGTCTTGATTAGACTCTGGGATATCCCAATTTAACCACCAACCACCAGGAATTTTGGAAGGTTCTCCTCCAATAGATGTCACTGAATGACCCCAATTAAAAAAGTAACTTCCCCAAGCTAATCTAAGTTGCCAAGCTTCATTTAAAACTAAACATCTTAATTTGGCTTTAGTTAAATCAAGCTCAATTTTTTCTCCTTTTTTCTGACAAGGAATGTCATAATACCAAAGACTCTGGAGATCTCTTTTGTCTTTATCGGCATATTGAAGAGCATTCCTGTTAAAGTCTAATCTTATTTTGGCACCGGCAAAAATATTTCCCTTAGCATCAACCCCAGTATATGTGGCTGACTCTAGAGTCATAAAATGAGTTAATCCGGCAAAACGTTTAGTTTTGACCATACCCATAGCCTGACAGACTTTGCCATCTTCAAGCGTTACTTGGATATCTTGAGTTTTAGACCCAGACATTTTTCCAAAAATAGTTTTTTGTTCCAACAAAGGAGAATTTTCGTTTAATCCCCTTAACTCAGAATAATTTACTTCTTTGTCAGTACCAGCTGGACCTTTTAGGTTGTAGATGACTACCTGATTAAGACCATCAATACTCATATCAGATCTTAAAGGCAATGCAGAACCGAAATCGCACCCAGTTAAAAGAAGGCAGAGGCAAATCGCGAGACAGAAAAAACGAGAAACATACTTCACAAAAAATCACTCCTAAAATTTGTTTAACGACTCGTTGGTCGACTCTTAATAAAGAGCATTCTGCTTATTCAATGAACAAACAAAAGGCTCCTTATTAAGGTTAAAAAAAACAGAATTTTTAAAGTGCAAAAAATTAAATTATAAGATAAATTAATTGTCGCTGATTATATAAAATTATTAATGTTTAGTCAATTACTATAGGTTTATTTACTTAATATTTTGGGCAAGAAAAAGGCGCCAATTGCAATTTTTTTTAAAAATTACTTTTGGCGCCAAACATAGGGTTTATCTGTACTAACTGTTAGAGTTTGGTTTTAAACACGGTAAATGATGTCTTTGAGATAAATAAGTCTAAAACCTTCTAAAAGTTTTTGAGGGATGTCTTTTTTATCGGGATAAAAAGCCTTTATAATCTTTGTAGCTGAAATTCGACCAATACCTTCAATTTGAAACATTCCCAAACAATCATTTGATTTTATCAAAACAGAAAGGTCCAATAGAGTATCAATATTGTTTTCGAGTAAGATTCTTTTAATGTTTCCGTTAAAATTTAGGGTATTAACCGATGGAGAGCTTACTAAAGAAATACTTTTGATAATTCTTTGAGCAATACTTTCATTAAGTACACTATAACTGTTAACACTGACATAAAAAGGTCCACTAACAAGACAATAAGGGCTGCTTTTACCACTACAATAACTATTAATTAATTCATGATGTGAAGAATCTATAAGTTTGTAATCGGAACTCTTTAGGGGTGAGTTTTTTTCTGGATTATAAAATATTTCTTGGCTAAGCAAAACTGTTTTGCTTTTATAGCTAATAATACAGTTTGTATTGATTCCCTCTTCAAAAATTAAATCGTTGGCAATGATTAATGCCTGAGGAATAATTTCTTCAGTAATCTTCTTTTGGGACACGTTTAAAACTTCCACAACAGACAACTCCTTTGTTTTTAAAGTACAAATAACTTTTTTAATAAATGCAGTATTTATCAACAAGTTAATGCCTGGACGATTTTACTAAAAGATAGGGATAAAGTCAATTTTATAGGCGTAATTATTACTTATTGAATAAGTAATCTAGTTGCTGTTATTTTTTAATTTGTAAATTATAATATACGAGCTATGAATATAAACGTAAGAGACTTTGTCTTTAACAAAATAACACCTTATGATGGGGATTCTTCATTCTTAAGTGGCCCAACTCAAAGAACTAAAAAATTATGGGCTGAATGTCAAAAATTATTAAAAAAAGAGGCCGATGCTGGTGGTGTTTTAGATATTGATACGGAAACAATATCAACTATTACAAGCCATAAACCAGGTTATATTAATAAAAAACTGGAAATTATTGTCGGATTACAAACTGATGAACCATTGAAAAGATCTATTAAACCTTTTGGTGGAATAAGAGCAGTTGTTCATGCTTGTGAAGAAAATGGCAGAGAAGTTAGTAAAAGAGTTTTAGATATTTTTACTAACTATAGAAAAACTCATAATCATGGTGTTTTTGATGCTTATACTGAGGAAATGTTAAAACTCAGAAAAACTGGTGTTTTAACTGGATTGCCTGATGCTTATGCTCGAGGCCGAATTATTGGTGATTATAGAAGAGTAGCTTTGGTTGGTGTGGATAAATTGATTGCGGATAAACAAGAAGACAAAAAGAATCTATTAGGACCAATGTCTGATGAAAAAATTAGACTTCGAGAAGAACTAAGTGAACAAATAAACTCATTATTTTTAATGAAAGAAATGGCCCAAGGATATGGTTTTGATATTAGTAACCCAGCCACTAATTCTAAGGAAGCAGTTCAATGGACATATTTTGCTTATTTAGCAGCAATCAAAGAACAAGATGGGGCGGCTATGAGTTTGGGTAATGTCAGTACTTTCCTTGATATTTATATTGAAGAAGATTTGAAAAATGGATTTATAACTGAGCAAGAAGCTCAAGAATTAATAGACCAATTGATAATTAAATTGAGATTTGTCAGACATTTAAGAACTACTGAATACAATGACCTATTTGCTGGTGATCCTACTTGGATTACTGAATCTTTGGGTGGTGTTTGGAAAAATGGTCAACATAAAGTTACTAAAACTACTTACCGATTTTTGCAAACGCTTTATAATTTAGGTCATTCTCCAGAACCTAATTTAACTATTTTGTGGTCAAGTAAATTACCTACTCCTTTTAAAGAATTTTGTACTAAAGTTTCAATTGATACTTCTTCAATTCAATATGAGAATGATGAATTAATGAGTCAGACTGCAGGAACTGATGATTATGGAATTAGCTGTTGTGTATCTCTTTTGAATTCTGGTAAACAAATGCAATATTTTGGTGCTAGATGTAATGTGGCAAAAGCCCTACTTTTGGCAATAAATGAAGGTGTTGATGAAGTAACTGGAATAAGAATAATGGGCGGAATTGATCCAATTAAGGGTGAATATTTGAATTATAAAGAAGTCTTGAAAAGATTTGAAAAAACAATGGCATTTTTGGCTGAAAATTATGTAAATACAATGAATGTGATTCATTATATGCATGATAAATATTATTATGAACGATCACAGATGGCATTATTGGATACTGATTTGAAAAGAGTAATGGCTTTTGGTTTGGCTGGATTGTCTGTGGCTACTGATTCTTTATCAGCGATCAAGTTTGCTAAAGTAAAAGCGATAAGAAATGAATTAGGTTTAGCTGTTGATTTTGAAACTAAAGGAACTTTCCCTAAATATGGAAATGATGATAATAAAGTTGATGCTTTAGCTCAATGGATTGTTGATAGTTTTAATAAAGAATTACACAAACATAATATTTATAGAGGAGCTGAACCAACCCTTTCTATTTTAACTATTACTTCTAATGTAGTTTATGGAAAAAAGACAGGAACTACTCCTGACGGCAGAAAAGCAGGAATGCCATTCGCACCTGGAGCAAACCCAATGCATGGTCGAGATATTTCTGGAGCAATTGCCTCTTTGAACTCAGTGGCTAAGATTAACTACGAAAATGCAAGAGATGGTGTTTCTAATACTTTCTCCGCTACTCCTAAGAGTTTGGGTAGTAATTTAGAAGAACAAACTAAGACTTTGATTTCTCTTTTAGACGGATATTTTAAGAAAAAAGCTCATCATATTAATATAAATATTATTAATAAAGAGACTTTACTTAATGCAATGGAACATCCAGAACTTTATCCTCAATTAACTATCAGAGTTTCGGGCTATGCTGTGAATTTCGTTAAATTGAATAGAGAACAACAGCAAGAAGTTTTATCTAGAACTTTTTTTGAAAGTATTTAAGTTTATGGACGACTCAATTAAAGTGAAAGAACACTTATCCAATAGTGAAATGTGTGAACACATGGAATTATTGGCCTTGAAAAAAGTTGGTTATCCTTGGTGGAGATCTTTTTTGTTATCAGTTTTTGGTGGAATTTTTATTGCTTTCGGAGCAATGTTTGCAACACTTGTTAGTGCTGGGGGCGGAGTGGCTCCTTATGGTTTAATCAGGTTGGTTGCAGGTATGGCTTTCAGCCTTGGGCTTATTTTGGTTATAGTTGGCGGGGCTGAACTTTTTACAGGAAGCACTATTATTTCTGTGGCAGTTTTTAATAAAAAAATAAAAATATCAAAACTAATAAAGAATTGGTTGACGGTTTATATTGGAAATTTTTGTGGAGCAATATTAATAGCAGTTCTTATTTTTTTAGGTAAACATTACACTTTTGGAAATGGAAGTGTGGGAACAGTGGCCATGAATACAGCAATATTGAAGGTTCACCACACTTTTATTGAAGCAATGGTTTTGGGAATTCTTTGTAATCTATTGGTGTGTTTAGCAATCTGGCTGACATACAGCACGAAATCTATTTCCGGAAAGATTATGGCAATAATATTCCCAGTTACTGCTTTTGTGGCAGCTGGTTTTGAACACAGTGTGGCTAATATGTATTTTGTCCCTCTTGCCCTATTTATAAAGAAGTGGGATCCTAATTTCCTATCTAATTTTAATACTAGTGGTCTTAATTTGGAAAACTTTTTGGTAAATAATTTGCTGCCAGTGACGATAGGAAATATAATAGGTGGTGTTGCCTTGTGGCTAAGTTTTAATATTTTATACAGAAAAAATAAAGTTAATGAGAATTCACTCAATTGAAACATTTGGAACTAATGAAGGGCCAGGTATACGCCTGCTAGTTTTTACTCAGGGCTGTAACTTTCGCTGTCTATACTGTCATAATCCTGACACTTTTGAAATAAGTGGCGGAAAAGAAATGAGTGTTGATGAAATTCTAAGATTGGTAAAAAATCAAAAAGAATATTTTGGGGGCAATGGTGGAATCACTGTTTCTGGAGGTGAACCAACTTTGCAAGTTGATGAAATGATTAAACTTTTTAAAAAGGCTAAGAAAATTGGGATTAATACAGCACTAGACAGTAATGGAAGTATTGATAATGATAAGGTTAAAAAACTTTATGACTTAACTGATCTATTAATTTTAGATGTAAAACATATTGATAATGATCAACATATAAAATTAACGGGTTGCAGTAATAAAAATACTCTAGAAATGGCAGAATACAGAGAAAAAACTAATAAGCCTATGTGGTTGAGATATGTTTTGGTTCCAGGCATTAATGATTCTGATGAATATTTAAACAAATTTGGAGAATATTTTAAAGATTATAAAAATATTGAAAAAGTAGAAATTCTTCCTTACCATACCTTAGGAACTTATAAATATAAAGAATTGGGAATTAAATATAAACTTGAAGGAACCTTGCCACCAAGTAAAGAATTAATATTAAAAGCTGAAAGCATTTTTAAAAAATACTTTCCATTTTATTAAATTTAATAATGAATAAAAAATTTATACGTTTTGATTTTCATTGCCACACTGTTAGAAGCGATGGTAAACAGGATATATATAAAATGCTTAAAGCGGCAAAAAATGAGGGTTTGGATTTTTTGGCGGTAACTGACCATAATATAGGCATTAATGAAATTGATTTTGAAAAGGCTTATGAAAAATATGGAGTTAGATTGATCCCTGGTTTTGAATTATCGCTACTTAAAGGGCATTTTTTAATCATAGGAATAGATCCGAAAAAAACTCAACTAAAAATAAAAGAGTGGAAATTAAAAGTTGATAAGGTGGCTCGTAGAAGTAGAAAAGAAACATTAATTAAAATATTAAAATGGTCTAAAGAAAATGGAGCTTTAATTATTGCTGCTCACCCGTTAATTCCAAGCGGAACAATGTCTGTTAAAAAAAAACTACTGGTTAAATTGTATGAACAAGGATTAATTCATGGAGCTGAAATTCACAACGACGATTTAAAAAGAAGGCTTAAAAGTAAAAAAATGTATAATTTTTGGCATAAAAGAGCTAAAAAATTTATTAATAAATTGGAAATTCCGGCATATTACAACAGCGATGCTCATAGTGTTGGTCGTTTGGGAACTAGTTTTAATATTATTAAAATTAAAAACTCGGAAAATATTATAGAGATATTAAAAACGGAAAGGGTTCAGATTATACAAGGCAAGAATAAATAAATTTATTTTTCTTGAGACAGGACATCAATTATTTTTGTACTGGATTTGTGAGGAACTAATTTAATTACTTCTAATAATTTGGCATTAATATTTTTTGCTTGTCTGGTTTTATTAGTCAAAGACTTATCCCCTGTTGTAACGGCAATTATATCTGGTTTAATTTTGTTTAATAAGAGATCGTAGTCTTGGTCATTTTTCATTTCTGATAATAAAACCACATAATCGACTATTTTAAGAGCTGATAATAACCTTGCCCGATTTTTTTGATTATTAATTGGTCTGTTTAAACCTTTTTTATTTTTAATGTCTTGATCTGACTCTAATAAAACAAAAAGGATATCACCTTTATTTTTGGCTTTTTCTAAAAAAGAAAGATGGCCAATATGGAGAATATCAAAGCAACCTCCAACTAAAACTAGGGTTTTATTAGAATCTCTTAGGGCTGAGGCTAATTTTATGGCTTGTTTAGTATTTAATATTTGCTTCACTGCTGCAGTATATCAAAATTAAATTAAAGTCTATAATAGATTGTATGAATTATCTGGAAAAAATATCTGAAAATTTAACAAAATCAATTGGAACACCAATCTCAATAATTGGTCATACTATTTTTTTTATAGGAATATTTTCACTGCAGTTTTTAGGTTATACTGTTGAGCAAATATTATTAATATTGACAACTGCTGTTTCATTGGAGGCTATTTATTTATCGATATTTATTCAAATGACAATTAATAAGGCTAATGAAACTATTGCTGCTGTTGGAAAAGACATTGATGAAATCCAAGAAGACGTGGAAGATATCCAAGAAGACGTGGAAGATTTAGGAAATGATGTTAAGGAAATCTCTGATGATTACGTTGAAGATGAGGAAGATGATGATGAAATCATTAAAGCGATTAAAGATATTGAAAAGAGATTAACTGTTTTACATAAAGAAATAGTAAAAATTAACGACAAAAAGATAAACTAATATTGTTTTTTTGTTGTATAATCCGCCAATGACTAACAAGGAAACGTTCCATCAGGTAATGGGTGGAAGAATTAGAAGGGATAATAGATACTCAAATAACGAAAAAGCAGAGCAAATAAGAGAGAAACTTATTATTTTGAGAGAAAAGGGTGTTTATACTCCAATGCTAGAGAATGAATTAGGGGTTAGCGGGTCAACTATTTCTTTGGCTGCTGGAGGTAGGTCTGGAGATAAAATTCAAGCAAGATTTGGAAATCTAAGCTCAACTGATTTTATATTAGGCAAATTAACAGAAATGACTGAAGGTGAATGAGTGTCTGATCTTAAGGCTAATTCTTTAACAACTAGTCTAATCAGTTTTTTAGATTTCAATTCATTTTTTTTGATAGACATGTTCCAATCAAGACCTGGACCGGTATTGCCTTCTAAAAGATAGGGTTTTCCACTATTACTAATAATAAAATCGAGAGCATAAAGGGAACATTTTTTATCTAAAATCTTAGCAATTGAATTTGATTTTTTAATCAAAAATGAGGGTATTTCTTTGAGAGACAAATAAGTTAACAGGCCACCTTGGTGTTCATTGCAACGGAAATCACCTTCTTTAGCAACTCTAATGTAGGACTGAATAATTTTGCCTTTCAGATAAACTAATCTGATATCTGTGGAGGAAAAATAATCTCCATAACTAAAACCTTTATCAAACTTGGCAAAAGGTTGAACAATAAAAGAAAAATTAGAATTTTTATTAATAACTTCCAACATTTTTTCAGATTCACCAGATTTGAACTTATAAATACGTCTACCGCCAGCACCAAATCTATCTTTCATGATAATGATGTCTTGGCTAAAATCTTGCGATTCAGGGTGATAATTTATTAATTTAGTTAATTCATTACAAGCATCATTAATGCTTTGAAGATTATTTTCTAAAGAAATGGTGGGGATAGAATGATCAGATAATTCATCATATGTTTTTTGTTTATCAAAAAATAGGTTGAATAAACTTGGATCATTAAACGGCTTTATGTTATTTGAGGAAAATAATAACTGGCGACGAGATTTGATGTTATTGTTAATTGGGGAAAATTTATCAAAAATTAGGCTGGAAAAACAAGGAGAATTTACTTTTGTCCATTTTTTATTTTTAAATATCCAAAAACTAGAACAGGAACCAGACCCGATGATGTCGGCGGAGGTGGTGAAGGCGGCTTTCAAATTAAGATCATTACAAACTTCAAGAAAATAACCATAAACAGTATTATAGGTTTCATTACGAGAACCAATAGGAAAAGGTGTTTGATTGTCTGAAGAAGAATTGGAGGCACTGGAAGTCATGGTCTCAGTATAGACAATGAGAACATCAAAGCAGGTTAATTTATTCATAAACTTTAAAAAAAATAAAGGAGACACGGAATCAAAAAATTACAACAAAACTCTTTGGGGTATCAATACCCTATATTATACCTTATTTTGATTTTATTTTCTGTTAATAATTATTATTTAGAAATAAATATTATTAATTTCAGCTAAATTACAGAAAAGTTTTATATATTATGGATGATATTTTATCGTTGACTGGTAATAAAATTTGTTAAAAAACTAAATTTATTTTAATAAGTTCCAAAAATTTGATACAATGTTATCCTTATATTAAACCCCCTATGAAAAAAATCCTAGAAAAAATCAAAAAATGGTTTGGCAACGTCAACCTTAAGAAACACCACCTTGAATTAATCACCGCGGCTCTTTCTATTCCAATGATGATAACTGTTATATTGGTTAATTTTAATAACATTAATTCTCAGAAAGAAAAGGATAAGACTGCTGATACTGTTACTCCAATCCAAGTTGTTATTGATAGTCCAGCAACTCAAAGCACAACAACAAATTCGACTGCCACAGATTTAAAAGTAACCCCTAGCCCAACAATTGCTCCTACAAAATTTGAATGTAAAAAAGATATTGGCCCAATTGAAATATTATCTCCTCAAGAGGATGAAATTATCTCTACAAATAATGTTTGTATAAATATTTCTACTGATAATAAATATTGTTCTGTGGTTTGGTCTTACAGACTAGGTACTGATAGTTGGTCTGAATTTAATAATAAAGATATCTGTCTTTATAATTTGAGCCCAGGAAAAAAGAAATTACAGATAAAAATAAAAAGTACTGCTGTTGATAAAACAGTTACTATTGAGAGAAATTTTATCTATCAAAGTGCAACCGCGACACCAGTTGCTAGTCCTTCAGCCACACCTTCCTTATAATAGACATTATTTGAAAATACTAACTAGTTGTTTTATCTTATTCTTAACGATGGTTTTGTATTTGTAAATGGTGCTTTTTTTACTTGCTTTGGCTGGAGCCCAATCTGACCATGGACTGATAGTACAACCATTAATAGCAGCTACTTTGAAGTAGTAGGTTAATTTTGGATTGAGTTGGTAGATATCAGCAGTTTGAATACCATTATTATTATTAACAGTGCTAATAATGGTTCCAAAACGCTCATCTCCTTTCTTTAAGCCATATAAAACGGCATAAGCGGTGGCTGATGAACTTGGACTATAAAAGAGTTTGACACTTCCCTTAACGGTTCTAAGTTCAAATAGATCTGGATTATTGGAAGGAGGAGTGTCTGAACAAACTGGTGAACTTTTAGGAGTATTATTGTCTGGATTTTGAACAGAGGTATTTTGAACCGGATTATAGGCAGCAGCTATAAAATAAGAAGCCTGGGTGGCAGAAAACTGACAATAACCATTGCTGACCAAACAAGTAGCTGGTGAAACTATTCCCTCACTTGTCCAATCAGAGGCTCCTGTTGGTGAACGTAAAACATTTAGAGTTGTTCCGTTTAATCCTGAACCTACATAAATATTGATGGTGATAGGATTGCTGAAAGTTAGGGTTTTATTAGGAATTCCCCATTGAATTGCAGCTTCTTTTGTAAATCCTGAACCAATATCTGACATGGTATTTCTATCGACAACTAAAGCACTAATATCATTAGCATTAAAAGATTGGTTATTGTGTTCAATAATTTCCGTTCCTTGTGGTAAATATACTGTATTTGAATTACTGCTATCACCAATATTTATGGTGACATTGGTAGCTAATGAAACTTTTGGCGTTTCTGTTAGAGAACTACCGACAGGAATTATAAAAGTACCATAAGTTATTAAATCTGAAATATTAGTGGCCCCGATATTAGTTGGAACAATTCTTTTGTCTCTAAAAGAAGAGATGGCATTATTTAGAGCAATTACAGCAAGATCTATTCTGGCTTGATTTGAGCTCAGGTTGTTTTTTACTGCAGTAGCTGTATTAATAGCTGTTTGGAAGTCTGGAATGGCATTTGGTGGATATTGTCCATAGTTAGTTCCTTCTACAGCAGAATCATATAATGATTGAGCATTTGTAATTAAACTGGTTAACTCTTCTATATTTGCTGTTGGAACTGTAATTTGACTGTTGGCATATGAACCAAGACCGTTTTGATCGATAGCGGCAACTCTAAAACTGTAACTAATACCATTTGTTAGACCGCTAATTTCAATAGAAGTATTAATTGAAGGGTCATGAGCAAAGGTTATCCAACTATCACCTATTCCATAGTCAATTTGATAGTCGAGAATACTTGAACCGATATCAGATGGTGCTTCCCAAGACAAATTAACCTTTTCATCGCCAGGAACGGTAATTAAATTATTAGGGGCTGAAACTACTGGTGTGGTTGGTGTTGGAGTTGGAACTTCAGTAGGAACTTGTTGAATTAAAGGAGTGACGCTGATAGTTGATGAAGTTGAACCAATACCAATCTGGTTTATGGCGGAAACTCTAAAATCGTAAGTAATATCATTTGTTAAACCATTGACTACAATGGAAGTGTTTATAGAAGGTTCATGGGCAAAGGTTATCCAACTATCGCCTATTCCATAGTCAATTTGATAGTCGAGAATACTTGAGCCGACATCAGATGGTGCTTCCCAAGACAAACTTACTTGACTATCTCCCTCAATACCAGTTAAATTAGTTGGAGACGATGGCACTGAAACAGTTGGGGTTGGTTCTAAGGTTGGAGTTGGAACTTCAGTAGGAGTAATTGGGCTTAGAGGAGTAACACTAATGCTTGATGAAGTTGAGCCAATGCCGGTTTGATTGATGGCACTAACTCTAAAATCATAACTGGAAGCATTGGTTAAACCTGAAACAATTGTTGAAGTTTCTGTAAGAAGAATATCGTGAGCGATAGTTGTCCAACTATCACCGATACTTAATTTATATTCAATTTGATAATCGATAATACTTGAACCAACATCACTTGGAGCATTCCAAGTTAGACTAACTTGGCCATCGCCTGGAAAGCCAGTTAAATCAGTTGGGGCGGATGGTACAGGAATAATAATTGGAGTTGGAGTAGGAGTTGTTTCTGGAGTTGGGGTTGGAACTTCAGTAGGAGTGACTGTGGCTGTTGGAGTTAGATTAATAATCGATGAAGTAGAACCGATTCCGATCTGGTTTATAGCGCTGATTCTGAAGCTATAACTAATACTATTGTTTAAATTGATTATATTACTAGAGGTGTTATTGGAAGGATCGTGGTTAAAAATAAACCAACTGTCACCTATTCCATATTCAATCTGATAGTCGATAATGCTTGAACCGACATCGACAGGTTCTGTCCAATTTAATGTGACTTGGCTATCGCCTGGAGTTCCATTTAAGTTAGTTGGAGGTGATGGTAATGAAACAGTTGGGGTTGGCTCTAAGGTTGGAGTTGGAACTTCAGTAGGAGTGACTGGATTTAAAGGAGTGACACTAATGCTTGATGAAGTTGAGCCAATGCCGGTCTGATTAATAGCACTAACTCTAAAGTTATAGCTAATACCATTAGTAAGACTAGTAATAGTAGTAGATGTTTGAGTAATTGGAGTTTCATGAGCCAAAGTTATCCAACTATCACCTATTCCATAGTCAATTTGATAATCGAGAATACTTGAGCCAACATCACTTGGAGCGTTCCAAGTTAGACTAACTTCACCATCACCTGGAAAACCAGTTAAGTTAGTTGGAGCGGATGGAACTGGAATAGTTGGAGTAGGTGTTGGGGCTAAAGTTGGAGTGGGACTTGGAGTAGGATTAGCAGCAGAACTCATAGCAACCGTATAAGTTTTAGTTGAAGTATCTTCAGCGACAACAGTATAAGTTACAGGATTAGTAAAATTTTGGGCTTGATCGGAAGGAGGATCAATAGGAGTTGTGTTTATAGAATTGGTGGAAATACTTGGAGTTATATTAGTTATGTCAGTGCCAGAGGGAACAGTTATTCCAATATTAGTACCACTGATTATCCCAGAAACACCGATACTGTTAATACTAAAGTTATTAATTATTTTGTCTGTATTATAATTTCTGGCATTTTGTAAGGTAAGTTGAGCGTTTATTCTTTTACCAGTGGTCGTTTTCCCTGATAAAGATGAAATGGAATTACCATTGTAAAGAATAGCCGCTTTTACATCGTGGAGGGTTAAATTAGGATTGTATCCCCATAATAAAGCAGCTAAACCAGCAACATGTGGAGCTGCCATTGAGGTTCCCTCAGCAAAGTAATAAACTGACTGTCCATTTTCATCAATACCAGTACTAATAATATCTTTACCAGGAGCGCCAACATTAACTGTTTTGACGCCATAATTAGAAAAAGTGGCTAAGCCATCACTATTTGTGGTGGCCGCTACTACAATAATATTATCTAAACCTGGTCCACAATATGATTTTATTCCAAAGCCGGCGGGATAAGCCACTTTATTAGGATCTCCAGAATCTATGTTGTAACTGTCGTTCATAGCTGAAATTATAAAAAGTCCATCGAAATTTTTGATGGCATCATACATGGAACAATCACCCCAATTATAACCACCAAAACTAGCGTTTATAATTTTTGCTCCATTGTTATTGGCGAAATTAATACTTCTAATGATTTCATCAGTGTAATAATAAGTTTTAAGAGCCATTATTTTGGTGTGTGGAGCAACTCCAGCGATACCTAAACTATTATTTTTTACAGCAGAAGTGGTTCCGGCTATATGAGTTCCATGTGGAGCCCAATGATTCCCAGGATTAGGATTGGGATTAGGAAGGACTGAATCTTGATTTGGATCCAATGGATCAATATTGCTAAAATTGGAAGCATATTGACCATAATTAGAGGCATTCATAAAGTTATAGCCATGATTTGGACAACCACCGTCTATTGGGTAGGCCAAGGCATCTCCTAAACAATTCGTTCCATCCCACATATTATTTACTAAGTCAGGGTGACTATAACCAACACCATTATCAATAATTGCAATTATTATAGATGATCCAACACCTTCAGAAATAGACCAAGCTTCCGGCATATCAATATCGGCATCACTAACACCAGTAACGCCATTTATTGATTGTCCGGTATTATCTAAACCCCACAAAGAATTTTTATAACTATCATTAATAGGGAGACTGGACTGACTATATTGGTAGTTTGGCTGAGCATATTCAATATTTGGATCATTGTTTAATTCGGCTATTTTTTCCTCTACTGTTTTTCCATCTTTTATTTTTAAAACTGAGGTGTTTTCAGAATTGAGATCTTTTTCTTTTTCTAATGACTTGGAATTAATTAAATTTGTGGCGGCTGAAGCACCAGCAGTAGTTTTTAAATTAATTTTAGTTTTTTTATATTTAACTAAAATTTTACCTTCTGTATAGTTTTTGTCTGGTTTATTATTTGAAATTTCATTAGTTGATTTAGACGACCCTTGACTGGCTGACTTACCTAAAAAAATTTTTTTAATTTTAGTGAACCAATTGTCTTTGTTGTCTGATTTGACTTGAGTATTAACTATTGACTGAGATTGAGAGGAATTATTTACAGCTAAAATTTTACTTACTAGAGCCGTATTACTGATAATAGAAAAGACTAAAAGTGAGAGCGAAAAGAAAACAATTGTTTTAACATATTTATTTTTTATTGTTTTCACTTTTTAAAACATTGTATTAATATAATTAACTATATATTAATAATTGATTAGATTCAACGTAATATAAGTTATTAACTTTATTTGGATGATATTATTAGTAATTAATTTAGAAAAAAAATAATGACAACAAATAATCTAATAATAATTGTTAAGGATTCAGAAAATAAATTAATTAAGGATGCTAAAGTTAATATAAATCCTGGAAATTTGACCGGTAAAACAGATGCAAATGGACAAGTATTATTTCTTTTGCCAAAAGAGAAGAAAATTGATGTTGAAGTTAATTTAAACGGAAAAACAAACAAAACAACTTATTATATTACAGGTAACTCTGACCAAAGATTGGAAATTAATTTTGCTTATTATCAGAAACTTCAAGAAACTAAGGCTTTATTAAAAAAAGAAAAGAACCAAAATGGAAATTTAATTCAAAACTTTAGTTTTATATTAGGTGTTTTGATAATAATTTTGATTATTTGGTATGTTTTTAAAAAAAATAAAAAAATTAATTTTAGAAAATTAAAGATAAGTTTTTTGAAACTTATTAAATTTGGTAGAATTAATTAGATGAAATTTAACATACGTCTTTTATATTTATATCTGTTTTCTTTTGTTGGTCTATTAATTGCTGTTATTGGTAGTGTTCAGATCATTGATCTTGGCCTTAAAACTTATGTTTTTAAAGTTTCAGAATATTCATCTTATCCACAAACAGTTGATAAAGATGGTAACCAAACGATATCAACAGAAGAAATGGATAAACGAAATAGAATGGAAGAGTCTAATCAACGAAAAAGACAACTTTCAGCATCTATTTCAATGATTTTGGTGGGAATTCCCCTTTATCTATATCATTGGAAAACTATAAAGAAAGAAACAAAGAAGACTGTTTAGATAGCTTTTCTGGCACCGCCAAAGGCACCAACCCCTAATAAGAAACCGAAATCATACCATTTGCCATTGTTATTAGTTTCATATATTTTAATTTGAGGGACAAATAATCCGATTAAGAAGATGAGTGGAGCAATGATTCCATGCCAAAAACCAACTAAAAACCCAGCTGCCTTAGCCCCTTCAATTTTAAATTTTGAGTTTGGACCAGCAATCCACAAAACATTTATAGATGACTTTTTTTGTTTCATAATTAAAAATTACTTAATAACTTAAAAACCAAAATAGCCGGCCAAACTATGGCCTTTAAAATTCCAAAAGCTCCTTGACCAAAAGTTGAAGCATGTTGAATATAGTAAACTGATGAACCTATGATACCTAGTGCGTATATTGTTGATCCTTCGTGATTTTTCATATAATTAATATAACATTTTTAATTTATTTTAAGAATTAATTTACAAACCATAGAGATTGTATTGTTGATATATTTGACTGTTGAGGGTGTCTACCATGCTCATAGTTGATTGTATTAACCAAATAGTTTCTATAATGGTGATAATTATAGTAAAGATTCCAATTAGTTTTGATTTGGAATCTGGTTGACGAAAATAACGGTAACCCCAAATTAGACCGAATGGAGGTAATATTAATGTTTTTAGATAAAGGAATATTTGACTTGAAATCGAGGTTGAAAGTGGAGGGTTTTTTATTTTTTTTCCGCAATTTGAACAGAAAAAGTTAGTTGCCTCTATTGGTTGGTGGCAATTTGGGCAAAATAAGATTTCATTCATAGTTAATTCTACTACTTTTTATTTTTAAACTTAAGTTCCAATTAATGTTTTTAGATAAAAACAAAAAACCCTCTTTTTAGAGAGGGCTTTTTGCGAGTACTTTTAGGAACTCTCGCTTCACAACTTTCATTATGAAGTTAATTAATAGTAATGTATATTACTATTAATTGTCAAGCGGCAATTCACCTTGAGATAGTTATGCTTGTTCCTTCAGCACTACAGGCGGTTACTGTAAATAAGTTATTAGAATCTTTAGAGATAGAATAACCAGTTGTTGCAGCTGATCCATTACCTGGATCAATAGGATTAGTCTTAAGATATTTATTCGAACTAAGATTAGCGGCTAAATCAATACAAGCAGCTTCTGCTCCAATACAAGGGTTGGCTCCACCAGAAACACAAGTGCCTATTTGAGAAGCAGTAGAACCAATTCCAATTGGCATTGAACCACCGGTATCGACTATGTACTGGTGAATGGCTGATAAAATAGTGTCAGTGTCAGTAGTTCTTCTAGCATTTCTGGCATCTTGAAAACGCTTAGTTGGGTTAAGAGAAACAAAAACAACTGTAGTTAACGCAGCTATAATTCCAATAACCACCAATAACTCTATCAGAGTAAAGGCAGATTTGTTTTTCATAAAAAATATTTAATAATTAATTTTATATTGTAATAAATATTACATCATATTCTATTAGGTTGTCAACTTTGATATCTTCATTAGAGATATTCACAATACTTTTAAATTTGTCTTGATAAGTTTGCTTCAATAGATCACTTTTAAAGATTAGTTGGCTAGAGATATAGTTATTATTATTAGCGTTGCCCGTTTTGACTTGATTAATGCCATTTTTTTTGAAGATTAAGGCTGTTTTTGAGGCAAGACCTGTTATTTTTGTACCGTTCTCAACTAAAATATTTAAATCTGACCAAGCTTTTGGAGTTATAGTAGGTTCTATTGTTGGTGTTTCTAAAGGAACAGAAATAGTCGGAACGATTATTGGATTTACATTAGGATTGTTAATAGAAATTGGATATTTGTTTTTAATTATAAAAAATATCAATATTGTAATAAAAACGATAAAAATTGGAATTATAATTTTTTTTAAGACGGACTTAATAATGTATTTTTCTGGGATTATTGATAAATTTAAAATTTCTTTATCTTTTCCATTAATATCCGTTTTTTTTATCATTCCTAAAATAGGATTTGGATCTCTTTGAGAGGCCATCGACTCAGTCTCGATGGCATCAATTTTAATACCTAGATCAATAGTGATTTGATTGATTACTTTATAAAATTCTTTAACTGGAGCAAAAATGAGAACTTTTTGTTTATTATTTGAGGTGTCCTCAATTTTATAATCCCAAACAAATTCATAGAAATCTTCGGGAATATCTGACTTGATTATATTTAAGAGATTTTCTTTAAAGAGATTATCAACAACTAAAGGCGGATCAATTATTTTTTCATAAAGATAGCTGATTGAATCAGATAAAAGTAAAAAAATTTTTTGATTACTAATATATTTTAATTCTGATTTTATTTTCTCAGTTTCAGTGGATTCAATTTCTTTTTCAAGAACAGGATTTGAATTATTACTTACGTCATAAATTTTTACTCCAAACCTATGCCAATAAATTATTTTTTTTATATTCATTATATGTATTAATAATAACAAATTATTGATCAATCCAACTAGAAACTGAAATGGTAGAACCACGATTGAGAATAATGCGAACACTTAGTGGAGACATGGCTCCAGTGGTTGATAAAGAAAAATCCCAACTAGAACCAATTTGTGAATTTAGGGTTAAATTGCAAGAACCGGAAGGGATATTAATAATTGAGGGAAGTGTGTTATTCCTATTAAGATTTATTAAAGACTCTTCAGCGCATCCATCTAATAGACTTAGATTACTTTTAACTTGAGAATCGAGGGTGGTTACTTGCCCTTTGGAAATTGAAGTTAAGGTCATTGTGATTCCTATTAGAACCATTAAAGAACCAAGAATTATAACGCTAATAATAGTGGCTATTCCTTTCATCTTGATCTAACCTCTATTGAATCATTAATTGAACCAGAAGCATTGAATTCAGGCCGACCACTTTGATTTATATAATTTCCAGAAATAGAATAACGGATGTTTTGGGTTTTAGTGTCTCCTGAAGAAAGATTGGTAATTATAAAATTAGAAATATTAATTTTATTACTATTTAAAATACAGGGGTTACTGATAGGACAATTGGTGCCACTACTAAAACCGATACGAATATTACCACCACTTAAATCAAAAACTGTTGGATTTCGGGAAGGATTTTGAGAGACTAAAGTTAGACTAGAAGCGGTTGTTGAGGCAACTGATTTGGCGTTTCTGATTTCATAGCTTATTTTTTGAGAAATAAATTGAAGATTAGAGTCAATTTCCTGTTGAGAGATTGACTTGCTTTTAATGGTAAGTAAATTAATGGACATAGTAATAAAAGCAGTGGCAATTAATCCAAGAATAGCTACATAAATAATTATTTCGATTAAAGTTAAACCTTTTTTATTGTTCATATTATTATTGCCAATAGGCAAATCCAAATGATTTACTGGTTGACTGACTTAAGGTGGTTTCTAGAGCGGTTCCCCCATCAGAATTAGTCCAAACAAAGGAAGGTGTTGCGGTCATAGCTAATCTCTTGGCAAATAAATCAGAGCTATTATCAGAAACAGTAAACATTAATTGATCTTTACTTTTTGGATTAACATTTATTTCATACCATTTTTGAGGGTCAGTAAAATTAGGAGTAATAGAAGAGTCTGTTTCTTTATTAAAAGAACCACCATTACCAGTAAACCAGCCAAGATTGTTACTATTATTATCGTTATAAACGACGATACTGCGGCTGGTAGCTCCAGAATTAAGCCATCCTGTGGCAACTAGTTTGGTTCCGGCTAATGGTGTTTCACAACTATTGTCTACATTATTATTATTTGTCCAGGCAGTACCCGACCAATACCCAGCTTGCATATCAGAAGCATCATTACCAATAGAAGCAAAAACCATTTCATTACTATTTGGGTTAGATGATAAATCTAGATTAGTAGCATCATCACTGAAAGTTGGTGGAGTAGTAATCGTATTCCAAGTACAGGTAGTAGTTCCACCTGTGCAGGTACGATAACGAACTCCATTAGTATTATTAGCACCACTACTGTTAGCCCAAACTAACATAAGATCTCCAGAGAGAGATTCATATTCCAAATCAAAATCATCAACGTCTTGAGAAATATTAACTACTTCTAAAGAGTTTTCTGTGACAGCGGCTGGTTCATTAGCAAAAGTGGTTCCATTCCAAATGGAAGCAGAAAGATCAGAAGCAGAATCTGCCCACAAAGCAGCGATAGTGTTGCTACTACTTCGTGGATCACTGGTCATCTTTACCCATTGGACTACTCCACTGGTTCTTAGAGGATTGTAATTTGTGGCACTAGACCACCCACTACCACAGGCACTAAAATTGTTTTTTGTTCGAAAGTTTAATTCATTAGTAGTACCAGTATTAGTACTATAAAGGACTACGGCTTTACCACTGTTAGTTTCATAGGCAATATCAAAACGACGAGTAAGGGCACTACCACCGACTGTAACAGACCAATCTTGGGTCCAAGTATTACCATCAAAACAATAAATATAAAGAACTCCAGAGCTAGTAATAGTGCCGGCAATGGCTTCTATTTTTTTGGGTGAAGTTTTTATTACCGAACTTCTAGGAGTACCAGATAATGCGGCTGGTAATGTAGTTTCGGTTCCAAAAGTATTACTGGAATTAGTAAAGGTACGCCATGACAGACTAGTAGTACTATTACTATAAACAGTTAAGGCATCATAATTAACACTAATGATTGGTCTCTTCCAATTGGTTAAAATTGTTTCAAGAGAAAATTGTTTAATATCTCCAATACTATAATTCCAATTAACAGTTGATTTAACTAACCAAGTGTCTGAGTCAATTGTCCCATCTGAAGAGACTAATGTTCCATAAGTATCTCGAGAAATGGGACTGATTAAAATCTGACGAGTATATTTATCGGTGATGTCACTGGTGCCATCAAAAGTCCAAAGGTTACTACTGACACCAATACCTTTAGTACCGGAAGTTAATAAATTAAAATCACGATTACCAATTGAACGAACGGCCTCGAGACCTTCTTGAGCTAAATTATTAGCTTTTATAATTTCACCTGATTGCCTATTTTGTCCCAAAACACCAATAATATTAGCAATTCCCCCATTAGTAATTATTGCAAAAATGGCAATTGCTAAAATTACTTCTATTAAAGAAAAACCCTTGTTTTTAATTGACACTTATCCCTCCAGCCATATTAACAATAAAATTGTAGGTTTTATTGTTGCCACTTAAATTTATATTTTGGACAGTATTTGGTTCACCACCAAGAGAACTAAAAGTGACTGTTGATAATCCACTGATGGCGACACCAATTGGCAAGACATAATCTTCTTTAATAGTTGGCGATCCACAACTGCCACCAAACATGCGGATAGTATTTCCATTCAAACAAACTCCCCAAGTTAAATTATTTTTTTTAAACATGGCGTAAGATTGAGCTTTAATAAGAGAACTATTCAAAATGTTTTTAGTGCTTTCTAAATTATTTTGCAGATACCAACGAGAACCAAAAACTGTAGCTGAAGATATGATGATCATCATTATTCCAACTGTTAAAATTAATTCAATTAAAGTGAAAGCATTTTTATTGGCCAAGTGATCCAGTTAACTGATATATAGGCCCGATGATAGCTAGGGCAACAAAAGCTACCATTAGACCAATGATTATAAGAATGGCTGGCTCTAATATGGTATTTAAACCACGAACAGTTTCATCAATATCATCATCATAAAATTGACTTATATAAAATAATGATTGATCAACGGAACCAGTTTTTTCACCAACAGAAATCATATCGGAAACTAATCGAGGAAATAAAAGTATAAATTGAGGCTTCTTTAAAAACTCAGCAATTCCATTACCTTTTTCTAAATTTTCAGATAGACTTTTTATGGTTTTTTTATATTCTAAATTTATTTGAGATGAACCACAAATTTTTAAACTTTCAAAAATTGGTAAACCACTTTTGATTAAAGTACCTAAGTTTCTGGAAAAATTTGATACTTCTTTTTCTACAAATAGTCGTCCTATAAAAGGTAATTTTAAAATTTGGCGATCTTTCCAAAGTTTGATTGGAGTGATTTTGAAAAGAAAAAAAAGAACTAAAAAAAATATAAAAAGCGAAACAAAAAATAAAATACCATAGTCTTTCATAAATTGGGAAAGGGATATGAGTATTAATGTTGAGGCTGGTAGTTTTGCATTAAATGATGAAAAAAAATCGACAAGTTTTGGCAAAATAAAAATAGAAATAAAAATAGCTAAAGAAACAGTGGCAGCTAATACTAAAATTGGATACATTAAGGCACTTTTTATTTTTTTTCTAAGTGAATAATCTTTACTTAATTGATCAGATAAATAAACAAAACTTTCATCTAATCGACCAGTAGACTCTCCAACTCTAATAATGCCACGATACATTTCATCAAAATTATTGATGTTGGTAGACAATGCTTCATTAAAGGAAGAACCATTATCAATTTTTTGTTTGAGTTGGATTAAAACCTTTTTAAGTTCTGATGATTTTGCTTGATTTGATAAATTATCAAGGGCGTCTGATAAAGTTATTCCAGCTTTTATCATGACGGCTAAATGCTTAGTTAAAGTAATTTTTTCAATCTGTTTAATGGCCATGTTTAGATTTTAGTAACTCTAAGAATTTCTTCTAATGTAGTTACTCCTGATAAAACTTTTTTGATTCCATCAGAAAGCATGGTTTGCATGCCACCTTTAATGGCTAATTTATAGATGTCTTCTGATGATAATTTCTCAATTATTGCCTTTCTAATAGATTGATCAATAAACATAACTTCAAAAATTCCGATTCGACCATTATATCCAGTCTGGTGACAGATAGGACAACCTTTTCCATAATACACCCGAGCTGTTTCCCCACTCCCCATTATTTGATTAATGGAACTTTGATCAAAACTAAGATTTATTAAATCTTTTTTGGAAATTTCTTGTGAGATACGGCATTTTTGACAAATTTGACGAACTAATCTCTGGGCAATAATACAATTTACTGAGGAAGAAATAATAAAGGGCTCAATCTCCATTTCCATTAATCTAGGGATAGTAGTGACAGCATCATTGGTGTGTAATGTCGATAAAACTAAGTGACCAGTCAAAGCGGCCTGAAGGGCAATTTGGGCAGTTTCTTGATCACGGATTTCTCCTACTAAAATAATATTTGGATCCTGTCTGACAATTGACCTTAAACCTTGAGCAAAATTTAAATTAGTGCCTAGATTAACTTGAATTTGATTTATACCTTCTATTTCATATTCAACAGGATCTTCAATAGTCATTATATTGACTTCCCTGTTGTTGATTAATTTTAAAATAGCATAAAGAGTGGTGGTTTTTCCTGAACCGGTTGGACCAGTAGAAAGAATCATTCCAAATGGTTTTTTATAAGCTTGAATAATTTTATTAAGGTCTAAATCATTTAAGCCTAGGGTAGGTAATGAAAATTGACGCGAAGCTGAAGATAGTATTCTTAAAACAGCTTTCTCCCCATTAATAGTTGGGGTAACTGAAACGCGCAAATCAACTCTGTCCTCATCTATAGTAAACTGAAATTTACCATCTTGAGCTGATTGTTGTTCATCAATCCTAAGCTTAGAAATTACTTTTATACGAGAAATTAACTGGGTATGAACTTTAAGAGGAATTGTGGCGACATCATGAAGAACACCATCAATACGGAAGCGAACAACTGAACTGTTTTCCCCTGGTTCGATATGAACATCAGAGGCATGATTTTTTTCTGAATATTGTAAGATTAAATCGGCTAAAGAAATTATTGAAGTATCAGTAGATTTATTGTCTTGTGAGTCTATTATTAACTTTTCAATTTCTGATTCAAAACTAACTCCTAATTTTGAATCTCTCTTCTCCCAAAAATTTTTAATATTTTTACTTGTAGTAAAAAATATTTTTAGAGGTAGGCTGGTTTTTTTGGCAATGAAATCTAGGGCGGTTTTATTATTTGGATCGGAAATAGCTAAATACAACCCATCTTTGTTTTGATTAAAAGAGATGATAGATTGTTTTTTGGAAAAAACTTCGCTGATTGTATTTAAAATTTCATCTTTAATCTCTTGGTCATCTAATTTGATAAAGGGCAATGAATACATGTCGGCTACTACTTGGCCAAGTTGTTCGTCAGTGGCCAAATCTAAACCATAAATAACATCAATTAAGTCTTTCTTTTGATTTTCGGCTAAATCAAAGGCTGATTTTAGTTTATGTTCATCAATAACAGATAATTCTAAAAGTCGATCATATAAATTTTTATTATTGACTATCATTTTTGAATCAGGATATTAATTTATTAATCTTTTCTATTAACATATCTAGTGATAAATCGCTTTTGACAACAAAATCACTTATCCCCAGTTCTTTGGCTTTATCTATGTCTTCTTTTTGGCCAAGATTGGAAGCGACAATGACAGGTATTGGTTTAAATTTAGGATTTAACCTAATACTTTTAAGAGCTGTAAAACCATCGACAACAGGCATGACTAAATCTAATAAAATTAAATCGGGAATATATTTTTCTAAAATTTCTAGAAGTTCTTGTCCATCGCTAACAATCTGAACATCAAAACCAGCTTTGGCTAATTTAAGGCGATAAGCGCTACTTAAGAATTTATCATCTTCAGCAATTATTATTTTTTTCATTAAAACTGTATTTATTTTAACAAATATTATTTATATAAGGCTAACACATTGTGAGTTTTATCACCACTGATAGATTGGTCAGCTACTTAAAGTAGCTCCCTTTTTATTAGCTTTAACACCAATGAGAGGTAAGGTGAAGGAAAAAGTAGTGCCGACATTTTCTCGGCTTTTAAACCAAATTTTACCGGCAGATGATTCAATTATGGCTTTGGCTAAATAAAGGCCAAGACCAGTGCCTTCTGTTTCTAATTTAGAAATATTGTCGGCTCTAAAAAATCTTTCAAAAATATGAACTTTATCTTTGTTTGGAATTCCAAAACCATTATCACTGATTTGGGAAATTATTTCTTTATCTTTTTTTAACAAAGAAATAGATATTTTTCCACCAACCTTAGTATATTTATTGGCATTAGTTAAAAGGTTTTTATAAACTTCATAAATTAATTTTGGATCAATATCAATTTTTGGCAGACTAGTATCTATGTCAATAATAATTTTTTGTTTTTTAATTTTTGTTTCATTACGAATCTCACTTAGAACATCTTTTACTAAAGCACCTAAATCGGTTGGTTTAGGATTAATAATAATTTGACCAGATTCAATCCGAGAAATATTTAACAGCGAATTAACCAAATCAATCATTCGACTATTTGAAAGTGAAATGTTGGTTATATATTCTTTTTGATCTTTAGTTAACACTCCAGCATCCCCTTCTAAAAGCATTTCCCCAAACCATCTAATGGCTGAGAGTGGAGTCCTTAGTTGATGAGAGGCTAAAGAAATAAACTCGGTTTTCATTCTGTCAATTTCTTTTTCATGAGTAATGTCTCTCTCGATTCCAACAAAATAGACAACATTATTTTTGCTATCTAAAACTGGTGAAATATTAGCCATGGCAATATATTTTTCACCGTTTTTTCGATGATTATTTATTTCACCAATAAAAACTTTTTTATCAAATTTTATAGTCTTCCACAATTCCTGATAAAAAGAAACTGGCATTTTACCACCCCAAAGATGTTTATCTCCAACTTTTTTACCGATCATATCTTTTTTGTTAAAACCGGTAATATCTTGTGCTGCTTGATTAGCAAAAAGAATAATTCCTTCAGGATCAGTTATTATTATATGGTCAGAAGCATTATCAACTGCCATTTTGAATTTTTCAAGATCATTTTTTGATTTTTCAACATCTTTTAAAATATTTAAAAGTGTTTTTTGTTTGCTCTCTATTTCTTTAGCCTTAGAAACAATTTCTTTTGTTTGTTCTTTGACTTTAAAATCAATTTCTAGTCTTGACTGTTTTATAGAATCAGTCATTTTATTAAATTCTTGGGATAATTGTCCTATTTCATCTTTGGAATCATTTTTAATTTTATAATCAAGATTTCCGTCGCCAATAATTTTGGCACCTATACTTAAATTTTTGATTGGTTTGGTAATTTTTTGAGAAAATAGATAGCTGACAATAATTAAAATTAAAAGAGAAGCAAGAAAGACATAAATAAAAATACTGGCAATTAAATTTGGTTCCTTTAAAAATTCTGATCTATCGATTTTGGTTATTAAACACCAATCAGTTTCAGGGATGTAATTATGAGTGGCGATAACATCAATTCCCCTATAGTCTTTTGATTCAATTAATTGAGAAACACCGATTGTTTTTTCAAGACCAGAATAGCCATTTTTAGTGACGTAATCAACTTCTTTAGGGTCAAAACACCTTGTGGAATTTTCGGTATTTACTTTTTCGTTCAAAATAACTGAATCACCTTTGAATAATGAAGGGGTTAAGAAATAAAAATCCTTATTGATTAAAAAAGCTTCTTTAGTCTTATATGATTCTCCAAAATCTTTAAAGATTGCATTTAAAGTGTCGAGCTTATAACGAATTACAGAAATACCTAAAAGGTTATTTGTTACTTCGTTTTTTATAGGGACGGAGATAGTAAAGTTTATTTTATTAGTAATTGAAGATAGATAAACATCTTTTAAATAAACTTCTTTTTGACCATTAATAAAATACGGATCTGATGTTCTATCTTTACCCACCTGTTGTTTGTCGGTGGAAGCAATAACTTTACCATTTTTATTTATAATAAAAACTTCTGTAATATTACTATCAGTGCTAAGTGTTCTTTCTAAACGATCATCGATTTTATTTTTGATAACTTTACTCTCGGTGCCGGTGGAAATTGACTCGTTTAGGAAATCTCGATAAATAGAGGCTCCGGCTAGAATTTCTCCGTTTTTTTTCTGATCTTCAATATAAGTTTTGACATGTGAAGTTAAATTTCTACCGCTGTAATAAAGGTTATTAAATATTTCTCCGCGGAAAATAGCGATGGTAAAGTAGTAGACGATTCCACCAGTTATTATTAGCAAAATAGTAAAAACAATAATAAAATTCAGACTTATTTTATTTGATATTTTCATTTGTCTTTTTTTTACTCTAGTTAATAATTGTTAATATTCTAACATTAATTATGTTAAACTAATTTATATGAAAAATAGAAATGCTTTCACTTTAATAGAACTTTTGGTTGTGGTGGCAGTTATAGCTATTTTGGTGATAACGGTTTTAGTAGGATTGAAACCAGCAGAAAGATTGGCTGAAGCTCGCGATGCTCGAAGAAGCCAAGATGTTAATGAAATCTTGCAAGGAGTTATGCAATGTGCAATTGACAAAAAGGATACTTCTAACCTAAATACTTGTTTAGGTTCTCATGTTATTGGTAAGACTTACGAAATAGTTACAGGATCAATTGCCACTGGATGTAATTCTGTTTGTGTTGGAGTGACGGCTGCTTTTGATTGTCTGACTTTAGATGGAAACCTTTCTGATTATTTTATAAATCTTCCAGTTGATCCAAATAATTCTGTAAACGGGCATACTGGATATTCGATAACTAATTACAGTAATGGGATGGTGGCCATTGATGCTTGCGCGGCTGAAAATGGACCAATAAAAATATCTCGATGAAATTAACATCAAAAAAAATATTATTGATATTAGTCATAAGTTTAGTATTTTTGTTTTCAAACGGAAAATTAATTTCAGCAGCCGGAATACCAACTGTGTCAGCTGAGACTCCCAGGGTAGTCAGAGTTGGTATTTATGAAAATAAACCTAAAATATACCGTAACGAGAAAGGACAAGTAGTTGGACTTTATGGAGACATACTTAGTTATATTGCGGAAAAAGAAAATTGGCAGATAGTTTATGTGGATGGAAGTTTTGATGAAGGGTTGAATAGATTAAAAACTGGGCAAATTGATATTATGGTGGATGTCGCCTTCTCTATGGAAAGGGTAAAAGAATATGATTTTAATCAGGAAGCAGTTTTTAATAGTTGGGGAGTAATATATGCTAAAAAGAGTTCTGATATTAAATCTTTTAAAGATTTAGATAAAAAAAAGATAGCAATTTTAAAATCTAGTATTTATAGAACTGGCAGTAATAGTATTGATAAATATATAAATGCTTTTGATCTTAATACTGAATTTTTAGAAAAAGATCAATATTCACAAGTTTTTGATTCATTGTCTAAGGGTGAAGTTGACGCTGCTATAGTAAGCCAAATTTCTGGAGCTACATTTATAGAAATGTATCCTGATTTAAAAGCAACTGATATTATCTTTAGTCCAACAGAATTAAGATTTGCCCTTACAAAAGATGATTTTGACACTAGTTTTTTAGTTGAACGATTAGATTATTGGATCAAACAAATCCACGATGGTTATCAGGGTGTCTACCAACAAATCTTGGAAAAAAATGGATTATCAAATCTGGTTGGAAAGATTACTGTTATGCCGGGATGGGTATATCCAATTATTATTGTTGGTATTATAGTTCTTTTTATTTCTATATTTTTTACTATTGGTTTTGGTAGAGCTAGAGATATTTCTTTAAGATTATTGTCAAAAAAAGAATGGTATCTAAATAAAGTAGTTGGAAATATGCCAATTATATTATTAGCTTTGGATAAAAATGGAGCAGTGATTTTTTCTAGAGGTAAGGCTTTGCAAGCATTAGGTATAAATTCAGATGAAATTGAAGGTCAATCAGAATTGAAATTATTTAGTAAAAATGAAATTATTATTAAAAATATTGAAAAAGTGTGGTTAGGGGAAAAAGTCATATTTGAGGTTGAAATTAAAGGAAAAGTATATAAAACTATGGCCTATCCAATGATTCAAAATGGTAAGGTGGAAGAAGTGGCATTAATTAGTATTGATGTGACTGAAGAAAATCTTTTGGATAGGGCTAAAAAAGAATTTATTAGTATTGTTCAACATCAATTGCGTACTCCTCCGACAATTATTAAATGGGGTTTCGAACTACTAAACCCTAAATTGAAATCTTTTCTTAATAAAGAAGAACAAAAAAGTTGGAAAATGATAAATGACGCTAATGAACGTATGGTTAATTTGGCGAATATAATATCAAGAATTTCAGAAATGGAATCAGGATTATTTCGAAAAAAGTTGGAAGTTTTCGACTTACCTAAATTAACAGAAGAGATTATTAATGAGTTGAGAGTGCCAATTAAAAACAGAAAAATAAAAGTTTATACCAGTTATGATGGTGTGAAAAAAATATTAATGGATAAAACCATAATAGATATTATTATCCAAGCCCTAATATCTAATGCTGTTTATTACACTTCGGAAGAAGGTTATATAAAAATTTATACAATCGATAATAATAAATCTTGGTTATTTAAGGTTGAAGATAATGGTTTTGGAGTGCCTGAAGATATGAAAGGAAAAATGTTTACACCATTTACAAGAGGAGATGAGGCCTTTAAATATTATCCAGAAGGATTAGGGATAGGTTTGTATACAGCTCAAATTTTACTGAGTAATGTTGGTGGAAAAATTTGGTACGAATCGGAAATGGGAAAAGGTAGTACCTTTTATGTTGAAATACCAAAGAAACAATAAAAATAGTGTAGTTATTGTTGGCTAATAGCCAAAACCTCTGATGAAGAACGAAGTAAAGATTCTAGTTTAGAAATTGGAGTTTTTTCGTCTAGCCAATCTTGTTCATCTTGTCGACGCAAAATAACTGGCATTCGATCACTTATTGGTTTGACGGTTGAATTGGAAGTGGTGGTAATTATGGCGTAAGTGTAAACTTCATGGCCACTAACTGGCTCTTGCCAGATGTCATAAATACCAGCAAAAGAAAAAAGAGGACGATTATCAATATTTAAAAAATTAGAGGAAATGTAAAAACCATTGGCAGGGATTAAACATCGTTGGCTTCTAAAGGCTTTTTTAAAACCTAATTTAGCGGTGACTGATTCGGCTTTAACATTAAACATTTTACTTCCCACTCCTCTCTCTTTGGCCCAAAAAGGGATTAATCCCCACTTCATTACCCAAACTAAAGGTAGCCCTTCTTGACGATTTATAACCGGCTCAATTTGACCAGGGATGACATCAATATTTTTTGGAAATGAAGGGAGACGGTTGCAAACTCTGAAACGTTGAAAAAAATCATCTCCTGGATTTAAAAGGTAACGGTCACACATATGTTTTTAAACATGAAATATTATTCTTTAGTTTTCCAATTTATTTCAAAAGAAATAGAATATTTATTTGGAATTTCCCAAACAGAAAATCTAAGAAAAAGAAACTGGAATTTATTTTTGGCAATTTTTCCTAAACCAAATCTGTTTAACGTTAATTCAATATCTATAACCATTTGGTAATTATAACAAATCTAGTCCTTTCTTAAATAGAATTTTAGAGTTTTAATTTAAATTAGACCGGAAAAAAGAAGTATCAACGATATGGCAGTTATAACAGCAAAGATACCTACAGTTTTAACAAATAGATTTACTGCATCTTTCTTCTTGCCTTCAATAAAAAGCATAAGCGGTTGATAAAAGAACAGAAATGCCATTACAACAACGGATAATGTTAAAAGCGAAAGAAATACGATCGGAGCAAAAAAGGTATCTGGTTTATTCCTTAATGGCTGTGTGGCGAAAGTCATGACAGTGACTCCAAGGATGATATATGTTGAAGCAATAATGGCATTAATGATAGGATTCTTGGTCATATGTTGATTATAACAAGTATACTTGCCACACTTTGGAATAAAGAGAATAACAGTATATAAATTAAACTCTATTTTGATTTAGTAATTTTCTTTGAAACTCCGCCGACAAAAAGGCTAATCTCTTTTCTTTTTTGTAAATATAAGGAATACCTATTAATTGTTTGCAATTAGGACAAATTAATTGTGGAATCTTTATTAAAGGTAAATTTTCTAAATTAGAATATTTAGATGATTCGTAAATTCTATCTAAATACATTCTCTTTAATATTCCAGGTCCATCTTTTTGATAAAAATATAAATGTTCTCCACATTTCGCGCAAGAAATATTCAAAAGTCTGGAATATCCACCACGAGATTTTTTGTATTTATCACTTTTGAATTTAATATCTAGCACAACTCATTTTAACAAAAGTTCTTTAGTCAAGTCTGGGTAACGAAAATTAGAACTAGTCTTTGGTTAAAAAAATACCGCAGGGATTATATACACAAAAATGTGTAAACCTGCGGTTGTCTGTTGTGATCTGAAAATCTTTGTCGGTTAATTTACCACAAACTTGTAGTTATAGCATTGTTTCTAAGTCTTCACGCGTTACTGTTTTAATCAGTGAATTACCCACTTTTTGATTTTTTCCAGCACCTCGATACATTTCAAAATCACCATTATGTGAGATTCTTAAATAACTTTCTGCCAGTCTTTTGGTTGGCCTTTTTTGAAAACTTATATCATGAAATTCTTGCATAAACCGTTCACAAATACGGTGAAATTCCTCTGTCCCTGTGTGTAATATTTCATGGTTTTCCTTTGCTCTGCCCCGTATTGCAGAATGTTCAAAAAGCTTCACAGAGTTAATTTTTTTACCTCTTAATACTTCCAAAAGTTTGGGTATATCCAATAGATTAATTTTTGAAATTAACACATTAACATTGAGAGGTATACCACTTTTCACAACCATATCAATACGTTGAAGTATAAGTTTTTCATATCCATTAAAATAATTTTTAATCATTTTACGATTAGTATCTTGATTTAATGAGTTTAAACTTATGTCCATCATTTTTGTATATGGATGTATTTCTTCAAGTTTTTCTGGTGTTAATAAAATACTATTAGTACTAACTGTATTTATGACCCCATGTTCTTGAGAATCTTTAAGTAATTCTATTAAGTGCGATAACATTAAACACTCTCCACCAGTAAACACAATTCTATATACACCAATATCATATAGATTTTGTAAAACTTGCAAGTGATTCTTTAAACTTAAATCACTTTCTAAGGGATAATTGTAGCAGTGAAAGCAATTAAGCATACATCTACTTGTTGTTAACAATACTACACTTATTTTTTCGGGTAATTTTTTTACATCATTTAAATACAACTCAGACGATTGGAATTTATTATCCATGTTTTACCTCCATTATAATTTTTTTTGATTTATATATGAAAAGGCTTAGCCTTGAATTTTTATTTCAAAAGATTTTCAGATTTTTAAAGAACCAATAATTAAATTTCAATGAAATTATTGAATTAATTATTATTTGGCGGAATATTAGTCTTTTTATAAGAAAAAGTCAAATTATAGGACTAGTTTTAAAATGCTCGCTGAGTGGAATGAACTTAGAATTTTAGTGTGAACTAAATTTTGTTTTATTTATTCACAACTGATGATTTAATTACATGAAAATCATAACCAAGAATGATTTCAGAAACTTCTTTCAATAAAGTTTCTTTTGGGACACTTTCTGGAATTTTCATAAGTTTATAAAATTCAGGTAAACTAGCCCCTGTGTATTGGGCACCAAGCTCAATTGACATTGACCCTTTTAGGTCAGCAAATTTAATATAATCTTTTGTTTCTTCTATTTTTTCAATGTTAGGAATTGAAAGACGAAGTAGGCCAGTTGAATTAAAAATAAAAAGAGAAAAGAAAAATAATAAAACAGTAATTAAAACAAAAGATAAAGTTTTTATTTTTTTACCAAATAAATAAAAACCTAAATACTTATTAGAATCTGGACAAGTATTAATGCATTGACCACAAGCAATGCATTCCCCTCCTTTAATTTCTTCAAGATTTTTAACATTAATTCCCATAGGGCAAGTTCTAGAACAAGCTTTACAATCTAAACAAGGACTTCTTTTAATTTTTAGAAAGGAAATTTTTGAAATTAGAGCATATAAAGCGCCAGCTGGACAAAGATATCGACAAAAAAAACGATTAATAAAAATTGAAGCAATTAAAATTAATAATAAAAATATTAATGCAATTGGCATTTCAGTTAAAATTTCACTTCCGCTTCCAAGATGAGCAAAGGCGGCATATGGATCAAAAGGAGAAATCCAAAGAGTGGCAGTTTTCCAAGCCATAAAAGTAATTAGAATTAAAACTAAATATTTTAAATATCTTAAATATTTATCAATTTGAGGTGAAATTTCAATTTTTTTCTTTTTAATTTTGGCTATAAATTCAAATAAAGCTCCAAAAGGACAAAAATTGCCACAAAAACCACGACCAAAAAATAAAGCAAAAACTAAAGTGAAGAAGAATAAGGTCATAGTGCCAGAAAATATTTTAGATATATTAGAACGACCACCAATAAAAGCCCAAAAATTTTCTAGACCGCCAGCAGGACAAAGAGCGTGAACTGATGGATATTGATTACCACCATAAAGATGAAGGAAATTTAAAATAACAGTACTAATTAAAATGATGGCTAAAATTAAATTTCTAGTGAAATTTGGTTTTAGAAAAAATTTTTTCATTAAGAATGATATCAAAAAATTTAGTCTAAATTATACTTCCAAAAGATTATTGTAATATTTTTACCGCCGCTAGTGAGATTAATAGCCTTTTTTAATTCATATTGACTAATAGTTTTATCTAATGGTTCTCTGTCGGGAATATTTCCTGTGTAAAATTTTTGTAAAGTTGGTAAAGCATTTGGATCGCCTAATTGACCTAATGCCCAAATAGCTGAATTTCTAGCACTAAATCCTCTATTGTTGTCTTCTAAAAGACTAATTAAACTTTGAGTACAAGAACCGCCATATTCTTTTTTGGCATTAAAACACTTGGTTTTAACATCAAAACCAATCCATGTGCAACTGATGACAAAAAATAAAATAAGGATACTTATGCCTATTGATCCGATAAAAATAATCGGTTGTTTAACATTTTTGATGATTTTCATTTATTACCTCCATTTTGATATATAAAAATATCTTCAATATTAACTTTAAAAAAAACAGAAATTTTAAAAGCTAGAGTGATTGATGGCAAATATCGGTTACTTTCAATAGCAATAATTGTTTGTCGGCTAACACCTAGTTTGTCGGCTAATTGTTCTTGAGTTAGGTTTTGAGTAACTCGATAAATTTTTAATCTATTCTTCATCTTTTTTGCCTCCATATTTTTTAGCTAAAAAGAAATATGAAATAGAATATAAACTAATTAAAAAAAGTGTTAGATACGCAAAAATAATTCCGATAGATTCTAGAAATAGAAATTCACCATTGGAAAAAACTCTCAAGCCACTATAAGAAGGTATGAGTAATAAAAAAGTTCCAATACCGATTGTGGGGGTAAAAATAGAATAAGTAAAATCAGCGGCTTTTTCTTGAATAGACAATTCCCTTTCATCAACAAGATTTTTATTATTTGAATGGACGAGAGAAAGGAAAAGAATACCGGTAAAGATAGTAAAAATTGTTAAAAGATAAAGCTTTAAAAAGATAGAGACAGTAATAAGTGAAATTATAAAAATAATAGCGACAATGCGGACTTTTTTATATTTCTTGTTATTCATAATTAATATTGTAAAGTATACTTTACAATATGTCAAGTTTGTTTGTCATTCAAAAAATGTTCTGTAATAGTGTATTTAAACTCCATAAGATGGAAAATAGGAAGTAAATACTAAATGAGACCGAAAAAAAGAAGAATTAGGAATGTGATAGTTATGGCTGCAAAAATACCGACAGTTTTGATGAATAGATTGACGGCTTCTTTCTTTTTACCATCGATAAAAAGCATAATAGGTTGATAGAAAAATAGAAATATCATTACAACAACAGATAATGTTAGGAGTAATAGAAAAATAATTGGGGCAAAAAATGTATCTGGAGTATTTTTTAATGTTTGAGTTCCAAAGGTCATAACGGTTACACCAAAAATAATATATGCTGCAGCACAAAGAGCATTAATAATAGGGTTTTTTGTCATATATTGATTGTATTAATATGATTTGAATTTATAATTTACCAACACCACCAAAAGAAACATTTTTTAGATGGTTGAGTCTCTATTACTTTTGGCAATTGAATTGGTTTGGGAGTAATTTCTGGAGTAATAATTGGAGATGGAATATTTTTTATTGATGTTTTATTAATTGAATTAAAAGATGAAGTTTCAACTGGAGAAAAATTTTTGTAATAAATTTTTGAGTTAGTTTTTATTTTCATAATATTACTCCAATTTCCTGGCATACAACCATTTTGACCACGAACTTTGAAATAATAAATAGTATTTGGTTTTAAAAAATTAACAGTAAAATCCTGAACTCCTTCACGGGCTAAAGTAACATCGGCAGAATAATCTTCAGCAGTTGGTTTAGTGGAAAAAGAAATATAATAATGATTAGTGTCTGAAAGTGGTGTGAAGAAAATTTTGGTCGTATTATTGGAAGTATTTATCTGAAACAAATCTGGGGTAGAAGCAGGAGGAGTATTATTACAAGAACTAGGAATAGAGGATGGTTTTTCAGATGAAGGATTATTATTGTTAGATGAAGCAATATTTTTGGAATTACCTAAAAGAGCATAACTGGAAAAACCATTAAGACTACAAATGAGAGTATTACTGGAAGTATTTAGGGAACAATTCTTTTTGACCCATGAAGAACCATCATATTTATAAACATCAAGAGTTGATTCCTCAAAATTATTTTCAGTGTCAGAGCCATAGGAAATAGTAAAGGTGATTGGGTTTTCAAAAGTATCGAGTTGTTGATTATCTTGGGTGACGGCAATTAAATCATAAAAGTTATTATTGGCAATTGATTTACCATTTGGGGCAGTTGGAACTGAAAATGTGTTTAATTTATTTATCTGAAAAGTAGCTGGTTCATTAGCATAGTTATTTGGGACATCGAGTTTTGCAGTTGAAAAACTATTAATAAGCTGGACGGTTCCACCGGTGGTAGGAAGAGTAGTTTCAGTTCCAGTGACAATAGTAGATGTGGCACAACCACTAGTGCTGAAAGTTTTTTGAGCTGATGATGACTGATTATTGGTAGAGTCAGAAGAAATTACTCGATAAAAATATCTGGCACAAGATTTGAGATTAGGTAAGATAACAGTATGACTGGAAACCCGAGTAGTAGTGTCGGTTTCAGAAGTGATAAAACCATAATTTTGATTGAGTCCGTATTGAACTAAAGATGAAGAATCTTCATCAGTGGCCCAAGTAATAACAGCTGAATTCGAACTATCAGTGGCTGATTCCAGGGAAATAACAGGGGCATTTATATCATTAGCTGCAAAATTAGCAGTAATGGTTTTATCTGACGTTATTGCCAAAAGTTCTCTTGGATTTTGAGTGTTGCCATCGGTCCAATTAGTAAAATGATAACCATTATCAGCAACAGCGGTAATTGAAGAAGCACTATTTCCATATTCAATGGTTTGAGGAGTGATTCCAGAGATTGATCCATGTGAACCGGCTAAAAAAGAAACTGTAAATGTAATCGGAGAATATTGAATACTGATATTGTTGAAAATTGGAGTAGAAAGATTATCAGAAGAAAATAATGTGACTTGATATTGAAGATATCGTTGCCCATCGGTAACGCAGTTATTAGTTGAAATATCGGTGTTTGAGCTAATTGGATTACATAATGAAAAATCTGTAGATCCAAACATATCTGTATTATTAGAAGTGCGAACTTTTATGATAGTAGAAGTATTAGAAGGGTTTGTTACATCAAAATTAATATTTTCAAAATTGGCTGGATAACCGGTATCGAAAATTGATGAAGTATAAGTTTTGGATGAAGTATAAGTGTTTTGCTCATTATTAGGAGCTGAAACTGAAGGTTCTGTTTCTGAATATTTTCGAATATAGAAAAAAGTGTAATTAACTGTGCCAGTTGCTGAGGTACTATGGGGAGTGAGAAAGAGAGTAATATATTGGCTATTGGAAATACCATATGGAGTATTGGTACTTCCCTGTTGAGTCCAATTAATACCATTATCAGTACTTTTGTATCCACTAACTTGATTACTTGCGTCCTTTTTAAGTTTTAAGAGAATAGGAAAAGTTAGAGTGGTGCCATTGATACTACCAAGATTAATATTAGGAGCAATACAATTACTACCACATGACTCTGTAGTATCGGCGGATTGATATTGAAAAGGAACTCCATTATTAGGGGTAGTGACAATAAAGGCTTGACCATTACTACTACCAACAGCCATATTATTTTGAACAGTAATACCACTTTTAGCCCACTCATTGGAATTAGATTGATAAGTGATAAGAGCTTCAGCGGTGAAACTACCATTGACTTTGGTATTTTTGTAAACATGAGTGGCGCCATAGGTGTTATCCCATAAATCTTCTCCATTGGTGTTAGTAATAGTTAATTTATTGCTCCCAACACTATAAGTACCTGAGGTGCCAATATCTGTTTTTACCCAATCTGATGGGAGAGAAGTACCAATAGTAAAATCGGCAAAAGTAGTAAAAACATTATTACCATTGCTTTGAGAGGTAGCTAAAGAATTACCATAATAAATATAAAGAGTTGTTCCGGAAGTTGATAAAGAAGAGGCTTTGACCCAAATTTTAGTATTACTTTGACCACAAGTGTTAGAAGATGGTGAGGTTGCTATCCAATAAGGGATAGTGTTCCCAACTGAATTAGCGATACGTATATCACTACAATCATTTTTCATCTTTGAACTGGAAATAAGAAAATCTGTATTGATGAAAATTGGTATTTGATAATCAGTTAGAGTTGAGCCAGAGCTATTTGTAATGCCGATACTTTGGCGATATTTCCAATTAGTATCAAACCAATCGGTGTTGGATGTTAAGGTGAGAGATGAACCATTCCAACTGGTTTCGGTCCAAGAATTGGTGGCAGACAGGTTAGTTTTACCTTTGGTTAGATAAAAAAATCCTATTAAAATTATTAGAGATGCAAAAACTGTACGCCAACGACGCATATATAAATAATAACAAAAAACGAGATTATTTGTATTTTAATTATCAAAAAAAATAAAACTTACTTTTCGGTTTTCCAGTTTATTTCAAAGGAAATGGAATATTTATTGGGGATTTTCCAAACAGAAAATCTGAGGAAAAAGAGTTGAAATTTATTTTCGGCGATTTTGCCAAAACCAAATCTGTTTAAGGTTAATTCAATATCTATGGTCATTTAGTAGAGTTTAACAGAGTGTTACTTTTTACTAAAGATTTCCTTTATTTTATTTCTGATTTTTATAAAAAGTTTATAAACTCCAAAACCAATTAAACCTAGGATTGAAAAACCTAAAATAGTATCACTTGTTTTTGTTGGTTCGGTTGGTTTTTTGATATCTGTTTCGTTTAAGACTGGCGGTTGTGTTGTTGGAGAGATTTCTTCTATTGTAGTAGGTTTTGGAGTTGGTGTTGAAACTTTTGTAGGAACAAGGGTTGGTTTTTTAGTAGGGATTATTGTTGGCTTAGGGACAGAAGTTGGTTGGATTATAATCGGAATAGAATTACATTCTGGATAGTAAGGGGCACATGTAGAAGAAAGAGCTGTTCCATCACAACATTCACAACCACAAACACCATCATGGTGAGAACAACAACCTGAACGAGCTTCTACTTTTAAAGGCTGAAGAAATAAAGAAAAAATAAATAATATGAATAAAAGTTTTGTCCAAAGTTTCATTGAATGGGATTATAATACTTTTTTCAGAAATATTTTAGATTAAACTAATTTGAAACTGGTGGAGTAGACGTTGGTTGTTTATTTAAAATTTGATTATATTGATTTTGTGTATCAATTTGCTGTTGCTTAATTTCTTCTTCTGAAAATAATCTTTCTTCATTTAAAGATTTATAAAGGAAAAAAGAAACTGTGTTTAATGCCTTAATTGCTTGTTGGGTATTTTTATTTGATTGAGGATCTTTATCAATAGAGAAATCTAAATTAAGTAAAGAATTACTAATACCATTAGCATAATGTTGCCATATTTTGACTTGAGATTTATGAATTTCCTTTTCTTTATTAAAAATCTCTTTTTGTTTTTTTGATTCACCAAGCATGTAAAAATCCCACACGAGTAAAATTACTCCTAAAATTGTAGATATTACTGACCATATTTCCGAAGCGTTCATTCTGCTCCCCCGCGAGGATTCGAACCTCGAACCTACCGCTTAACAGGCGGGCGCTCTACCATTGAGCTACAGGGGAATGTTTATTTCTGTAGACTGTTTTTGATTATAACATTGAAGATGGGAAACTTGAATAATTTTAATTTATTTACTTTTCTTGTTTAACTCAAAAAGAATTATTTGATCGTTAATTTGTGTCTTTTGAACGACCTCAAATGGCTGGAAACTGCTTACTTCCCAGACTGTTTCATTCTCGATTGGTCTGGAAACTGGAGCGACTACAAATAGTTTTTGGGCATTTGGATACTCTTCTACTGACATGGGATTACATTTTTTTAGATTTAAAAAATAGCGGAGGTCATAAAAGCGAGTGTCCCCTTGAATGGTGGCGGCAATGTTAAAATTTTGAGGACAGCCATTTTTGACTATTAGGTCGGCTACTTGTTGTTGTTCTGGATAGTTCCAACTAGAGATGACATCTAATGGGGCATAATTTTTGAAAATCTTTAACTGAATTAAAGACAAAGATATAAAAATTATTATTAAAATAATATTAGCTACTTTTTTATTTTTGTTTTTTTGAAGAAGGGATAATAAAATGAAAATGGAGAAAATTAGAAGAGAAAAAACGAAATAATGAGAAGTTAAATCCCCTCCATGAGAAGAATGGGTGATGACATAAAGAAGAGTTTTAATATTGTAAAAACTATGACGCATTTCAAAAATGAAGAAAGGTAGATTACCTAAAAAGAAGCCGATGAGAATAATAAAATAGGCTTTAATACTCTTCCATTGTTTTGATTTGAATAAAAGAAAAATCATTAATAATCCCCAAAACACGGCACTATAGTGACAAGCAAAAGCAAAACCCCAAAAGAAAGACACTAAGAATAAATATTTATTTTGTTTTTTTGAAAGATATTTTTCGGAAAATAGAATGGCTAAGATAGAGAGCGGAATGAGAAGATGAGGATTCCAAAAGAAACGGCTATGAATAATTAGATAAGGAGAAAGTGACAAAAAGGGGAAAGTTAAAAGAGCCCAAAAAGGGTTGAATTTCTTTTTTAGAAAAAATATGAAAAATAGATAAAAAACAAATTCTATTAGAATAAAAAGAATGGTGACAGTGAGAGGGCTCCAGTTGCTAATTAGGCCAATAATTCCTAATACGTAATAATAATTGGCGCCGATAAAAAAATTTCGACCCATGAATGATTTTGAGGTAACCATTGGACCGACAAGGCTGATTTTTTTGGAATCAAACATGTTTTTGGTTTCCAGAAGATGAATACCTTGATCTAATCTGAAACCAATTAAATTATTGAGATGATACAGACGAACAAAGAGATATAAAAAGGAAATTAAAATCAGACCAATGATAAAAAACTTATCATTTCTTTTGAAGAAACTATGAATGGCACCTCGAAAGGATTGCATAGATTATTCTAAGTAATCTTGGAGTTTTTTTCTACGAGATGGATGTCTTAATTTTCGGAGAGCCTTGGCTTCGATTTGACGAATACGCTCACGAGTAACGTTGAAAATTTTACCAACTTCTTCAAGGGTTTTTGGGGTTTCGCCCATTAAACCAAATCTTAGAGATAAAACTTTGGTTTCTCTTTCATCGAGGGAACCTAAAACTTCTTCAATGGATTCTCTTAATAATTCTTTTGAGGTTTCTTCGTATGGTGATAATTGGGTTGTATCTTCGATAAAATCACCTAAAAATGAATCTTCATCGTCACCGACTGGGGTTGATAATGAAGTGGTATCTTGAGAGATTCTGTAAATTTCTTCGACTTTTTCAATACTGACACCAACTTCTTCTGCAATTTGTTCGATGGCTGGTTCATGTCCTAGTCTTTGAGTTAAGGCTCTGGTAGCTTTGTAAACCTTATTAATGGTTTCAACCATGTGGACAGGAATACGAATTGTTTTAGCTTGGTCAGCAATGGCACGAGTGATAGCTTGACGAATCCACCAAGTGGCATAAGTTGAAAATTTGAAACCTCGTTGCCAATCAAATTTTTCTACAGCTCTCATTAAACCTTGATTACCTTCTTGGACTAAGTCTAGGAAAGTTAAACCACGACCGATATATTTTTTAGCAATAGAAACAACTAGTCTTAAATTAGCATTAATTAATTGTTCACGAGAAAGAGCTGAACCTTTTTCAATATCTTGGGCTAATGAGACTTCTTCGACGAAGGTTAAAAGATCGATTTTACCGATTTCTTTTAAATACATTCTGACAGAGTCAACATTACCTTTTTGAGAAAGAAGAGTGATTAAATCAGATGAGGTGTTTTTATCTTTTTCACTTTCAATGGTTTCTTTTGATTCGACCTTGTCAAAGACGTCGATTCCTCTTTCAAAGAGATAATTAAAAATATCGTCTATTTCTTCAATGTGCTTTTCTGGCTCAGGAATTTGACTTAGAATTTCTTCGTTGGTAAGATAATGGAGTTTCTTAGCTTGATTAAGCAAATTTTGCTTGACTTTGGATATGTTTAACGTGGCCGTCATGTCGTATATTGTATCTTAAATGTATAAATAAATCTAGATAATAGGCTTTTTTTTTATTTTTTTGATTGAAGCTTGGAAAGTGATAAAAGTAGTTGGTTATACTCCAATTCAGCTTTGGCTAATTCTTCTTCATCTCCATTTGACTCTAGTTTACTTATTTTGTCAGTTAGATTTTTTATCTGCTCTTTTAATAAAATGGTTTTAATCTGACTAGTAGTCTTTTTAATTTCTTCAAGTCTAACTTGAGAATCAATTTGAAGAGAGGTGGCATTTAGATAAATATTTTGGAAAATAGTGCGTAATTCTGCGGGTAATTGTTCTTGATAAACTCGAGGTTCAAATTCAATTTGATCAATTAGGGTTTTAGCAATGGTTTGGTATTGAACTTTGGTTAATTCATTTAGATATTTTTCTAGCTTCTTGGCTAGTTTTGATGGTTTTTTAGAGCCAAAAATTAGGGTTAATAGTAGTTCTTCAAATTTTTCGATCCGAGAAGTATCTTGAATGGTTTCTGTTTTCTGAGGAGTGTAGGTGTTGTTGTTGACTTGATTTGGAAAGTATCTTCTGGATTCTTCATAGATAGATTCTTCACTAGAACCAATGTTATTGGCTAGTTTTTTAAAATAATCTGATCTAATAACTGAGTTATTAATTTTAATTAAAAATGGTAAAACATTTGAAAGAATTTCTTTTTTACCTTTGATGGTGGATGAGTCATTATTTTTGACTGCTGATTGAATGAGAAAATCCCAGATAGGAATAGGATTATTTAATTGTGATTTGAAAAATTCAGGGTCGTCCTTAATGGCTTCGTCAGGATCTTTGTATTTTTCACCTAAGACCAAAACTTTAATATCAAACTCTAAAGAATCAGCTAATTCAATGCTTTTTTTAGCAGCATTGTTTCCAGCAAAATCAGAATCTAAACCGAGGATTAAGGTGTCTGTGTAACGACGTAAAAGCTGAAGCTGTTCTTGGGTAAAGGCAGTGCCTTTGATGGCGACAATATTTTGGAAACCAGATTGATAAGGAGAAATCATGTCAAACTCCCCTTCAACAATAATGACTGAATTTTGAACTCTAATGGATTCTTTGGCTAAATTTAAACCAAATAACATTTGGCTTTTATGATAAATTTCGGTTTCTGGAGAATTAATGTATTTGGCTAAATTAGGGTTTTTACTTGATGGTAAGATTCGGCCAGAAAATCCTAGAATATGGTCACGATAATCAGTTAAAGGAAAAACTAAACGATCTTGAAAACGATCATAAAGCTGATTATTGCCATATTTACTCTCACCAAAAGTGCCAGTGGCAATTAAATCGGCTAATTTAAATCCTTTTTTAAAAAGATAATTACTTATTAATTGGGAATTTTGAGGAGCGAAACCAATCTTGAATTTTTTGATGGTTTCTTTTGTGATTCCCCTATCTAAGACATATTTCAAAGCGACTTCACCAAGAGGATGAGTGGTTAAAATGTAGTTGTAGAATTTGGCAACTTCGTCATTAATTTCAATTAAGACCTTTTTCTTTTTTTCTTCAAAAGTTATATTTTCGCTTTTGATCAAAACGACTCCAGCAATTTGAGCTAATTCTTGAAGGGCTTCACGAAAATCAATTTTTTCATATTCTTGAAGGAAATTAAAAATATCACCAGCCTTTCCACAACCGAAACATTTGTAAATTTGAAGCTCTTCGGAAACTGTAAAAGATGGGGTTTTTTCACCATGAAAAGGACAACAGGCGATAAAATGGCGACCACGTTTTTTTAGAGGTAGATAGCGATTGATAACATCGACGATGTTTAGTTTTTGTTTGATTTCATCGACTTGGTTTTCCACAAACCAATTTTAACACGAAACCCCTCTGTCCTTTGGACATCTCCCCTTAAAAAAGGGAGAAGTTAATTCTTAAAATTGTGAGGTAATTTAAATCTCATAAGACAAATAAAAATATACGAAAGACCAATAGCAATAGAGCCAGTCAGAGAAATTATATTAACAAAAGAAACTTTTAATAAAAATAAAACGGCAAAAGGAATTAAAAAAGATAAGGTGTATGAAGTGTTTTTTTTAAAATTTAAATCACGATAAAAAATCTCTTTTAAGACCAAAATGTAATTAAGGGAGGCTTTGAAAATAACTATTAATCCTAAGACTGCTAAAATTTTTCCTAAAAATGGATAACTATGAATTATGCCAGAAACGGCATCTGGACTTAATTTGAGACCGCTAATTTTTATTATTGAATAGGTAAAAATTATATAAATAATACTGGCGAGAATTAAACCAATGGTTGAGGATATTTTTAGTAATGATTTTTTATTAGAAGAACCGCGAAATAATTCTTCAATTTCAGGAATAACAGTAAAACCGCTAAGGGAAAAAATTAAGACTCCAAAAAAATCTAAATTAAAAGAAAAAATATTGTTATTAATTGGATTGGAAAAATAAAAGGAATTGTAAAAAATAAACAATATTAATATTAAAGTGATTAGGGGTAAGATTTCAAAATAAATACCAGATGGCTTTAATCTTAATAAATTTACTAAGGTTAAAATAAAAAGAAAAATTAAAATGGCCAACAAAGGCGATAGAGATGGAATTAGGATGGTTAAAAAAATTCCAGCAAGTTTAAGATAGGCAAAAATAGCACCACAACTGATTAAGAAAATACTAATGAGTCCCCAAATTTTAAATTTGTCTCCCAAGTGTTTTTGGATATAACCGGAGAATTGATGATCTCCTGAAGTGTGAAGAATAACGTCAATATAAAAATAATTTAAAATGCCTGTGACTAAAGTAAAACAGATTAAAAAGAAAATAGATGAATTGAAATTTGAATGATAAAAGAGATATGGAAGAGCAAATATTCCAGCCCCAACAATGGCAGAAAATTGGAGAAAAATGCCCTTAATTAGTTTTGGATTCATAGCTTGTCTTGGTTTTGAGAAGACTGAAGAAAGAGTTAGTTTTGGTGAACAACTTATTTTTGACTTCAGCCATAATTAAGATTACCATCAAAATCGCCTTATTAAACCCTTTGGTACTTCGTACCACCAGGGCACTTTATTATTTTAATGATCTCTGGTGATGATGAAATCAAAAATTGATTGTAGTTCAGATCGAAAAGGCTCTTTGTTTAGAAAATTTAGTTCCTGATCAAAAATAGATTGGGCTTGGGTGGCAAATTCTTTGGCTAATTTTTTACTATATTCAAGGCTGCCTTTTTCTACCATTTTTTGGATGACCCAATTTACTTCATCTTGAGTTTTATCATCACGATTCTTGGCTAAGATAGTTTTTAGTTTGGATAAGTCAGAACCGGAAATATTATTCAATAAATGAATTAACATAATTGTCCTTTTACCTTCATAAATGTCATTACCCTGTTGTTTCTTTTGACCACTAAAATCAGAGGTGAGATCGAGAAGATCATCAATAATTTGGAAAGATCGGCCTAATAAAACCCCAAAACGGTAGATTGAATTTAATTGAGTTTCTGAAGCACCAGCCAAGATGGCACCGAGCCTCATTGGGCCGGCAATGGTGTAATAACCAGTCTTGCTTTCTAGAATTAGAAAAATATCTTCTTGGGTTAAATCAAAACGGTTATCTTGAGTCCATTTAATTTCAATGGTTTGACCAATAATGGTTTTGTTTAACATGAGAAAAAATTCATCTTCAATTGATTGAGCTATTTTTGGATCTAAAATTGAATAATTTTTAGACAAAACTTGCCACATTAAAACATGAAGAGCATCTCCAGCATTAAGAGCCAGTTCTTTTCCATAAATTTGGTGCAAAGCTGGTTGCCCACGGCGTTCAAGTGACTGGTCTTCAATATCATCGTGGTTTAGGATCCAATCTTCAGAAATTTGCATTGAGGCGGCGGTAAAAAGAGATTTATCAAGAGAAAAACCAAGTGATTGAGCGGTTAACATTAATAAAGTAGGACGGAGGTATTTACCCTTTCTTTTGGGATAATCTGAAACCATTTGGGAGTGAAGATTGACAAGCGAATCATATTTAGAATCTATTTTGCAAAAATCAGGGATGTTTTTTATTAAATTAAGGTGTTTTTCAATTTCTGGCCAAAGGATGTTTTTATATTTACTTAAAACTTCGATTGCATTTATATTTTTCATAAATTTAATAGTAATTATTTTGTTCTACTAGCTGATTGTATCAATTTAACATATACTTTTTATAGTATGGCAGAAAATAAAGAACAGCTGATTAATCCAGTTGAAATAAATAAACAAGAAGAACTAATAGTTGAAAGGCAAAAACCAGTTGAAATAATTAAAGATATTCATCCAGAAAGTGGACCAATTCCTCGAGAAGTAAAAACCTGGATGGAAAAATTTGAGATATCGGAAAAGGATGACACTACTGTGGTTGACGACAGTACCGGCCAAACAGTTTTAAGCTCATCATCCCCTGCTAATACTAAAATTACATTACCGGTTGATAGGCAAGATTTTACTGATGGATTTACTAAACCTATATCTGATGTTGGCAGATGGTTGTCAGAATTTGTATTTAGATTTATAAAGATTAAAGAAGGAAATGTGAAATTTAAAGAAGAATGAATATGGATGTAATAATTAACCTAATAACTAATTTTCTTGTTTTACTGGCGGTTATATTATTAGCAGCTGCTTTAGCTGCCCTGTTGGGATATGCTGGATTATTGTGGTATAGATGGAAAGATAGAGAAAAAAGATCATTAAAACTGGTCACTTTATTGGTGGCAATTCCTCAAGACAATGAAGTTAAAATTGATGCGACTGAACAAATAATTAATGCTTTTGCCAGTATGTATAAGTCGACTAAATTTAAATTTTTACAGACTTTTAAATCTCAACCATTTGCATCTTTAGAAATTATTGGAACAAATGAGGATATTAGATTTTATATTTCGGTTCCAAAAGACTATCAGGATTTAATTGAGAAACAAATTTATAGTGTTTATGCTGGAGCAGATGTTAAGGAAGTTGATGATCCTAATATTTATTACGAAAACGGTTGTGTTGAATATTCTTGGTTAACTTTAAAAAAAATACCTCACTATCCTTTGAAAACTTATAAAGAAATTTCAACTGATCCATTGTCAGCAATGACTTCAGCTTTATCTAAATTAAGTGACAAGGAAAGTTTGGCGATCCAGTTAATTATTTCCCCTACTGAAGGTTCTTGGTCTAAATTAGGAAAAAGTTTTATAAGCAGCACTAAGAAATCAGAGTCTAATCCAGAAAAGGCTTCTTATAAAGTTGATGCTAAACAATTAGAGGCGATCGAAAATAAGTGTAGTAAAACTGGTTTTGAAACAGCAATAAGAATAGTGGCTGTTGCCCAAAATAAAGAAACAGCTAAAATGAATATTTCAAATATTAAGGCTTGTTTTAATCAATTTGAATCACCTTGGAATAAACTATCGAGTAAAAAAATTCATTTTAAGAATTTATTTATGGAAGATTTTATTTATAAATACCAAGTTATTTTTTGGGCAAAACACAAAACTATTTTATCCTCAGATGAGATTGCTTCTATTTTTCACTTTCCCAACAAATCAATTGAAACACCAAATATCTATTGGTTAAAATCAAAAAAAGCCGCCGCTCCACCAGAATCACCACAAACAGGATTGTATATCGGTGATAATATTTATCGCGGAGTGGATAAAAAATTCTGCATGAGTACGGTTGATAGACAAAGACATTTTTATATTGTGGGACAAACAGGTGTGGGTAAATCTTGGCTATTGGCAGACATGGCTCTCCAAGATATTAAAGCCGGCCATGGGGTTTGTTTTATTGATCCCCATGATACTTTTGAAAGTATATTAGAAAGAATTCCACCAGAAAGGGTTGATGATGTTATTTATTTTGATCCATCAGCAACTGACAGACCAATGGGTTTTAATGTGATGGAATGTGAGCGTGAAGATCAAAAAGATTTTGTGACTTCTTCAATTATTAATTTGATGTACAAATTGTATGACCCTTATAAGACAGGTATTGTCGGTCCTAGATTTGAACATTCAATTAGAAATATCATGTTAACTGTCATGAGTGAACCGGGGGCAACCTTCATTGAAATTGTTCGCTGTTTAACTGATCCTTCTTATGTTCAAGAATTATTACCAAAAGTTCATGATCCAATGGTTAAAAGATATTGGACAGACCAAATTGCTAACACTAATGACTTTCATAAATCAGAAACTTTAGATTACATTGTTTCTAAATTCGGCCGATTTATTACTAACACGATGATGAGAAACATAATTGGCCAATCTAATTCTTCTTTTAATTTCAGAACAGCAATGGATGAGGGTAAAATTTTAATTATAAATTTAGCAAAAGGTACAATTGGTGAAGAAAATTCTGCCTTCTTGGGATTAGTTTTAATTCCAAAAATATTGATTGCAGCTATGAGCCGACAAGATACGCCTGAGGCTTTGAGAAAAGACTTTTATTTATATGTGGACGAGTTTCAAAATTTTGCTACTCAAGATTTTGCGGTGATTTTGTCTGAGGCTAGAAAATATCATTTGAATTTGACAGTGGCTAATCAATTTATTTCTCAAATGGATGATGAAGTTAAAAATGCAGTTTTTGGAAATGTGGGAACTATTTCTAGTTTTAGACTTGGTATCTCTGATGCTGGATTCTTGGCAAAACAATTTAGTCCAACTTTCAGTGAACATGATTTATTAAACTTGGGAACTGGAGAAATTTATATGAAAACAATGATTAATGGAGTTCCAAAAGATCCATTCTCAATTAAAGTGGCAGCAGTTGAAAAGAAGAAACCAGGCAACCCTAAAATGGCTGAAATGATCAAGAGATTATCATCTTTGAAATATGGCCGACCAAGAGCAATTGTTGAAGCTGAGATCGCTAAAAGAGCTAGATTCTAACTTTTAATCTTCCCCTAACCCTTCTTTGACAAGACGGGGAAAAATATTTGTATAATTAAATATGGATATAGTTATAGTGGATTTAGAAAAAGATATAAACGAATTAGTTAATATTGCAAGTAAGGCATTTTTAAAAACTTCTGATTCTGATTTGACAGATTGGTTTTCATTTCCAGAAATGATTAAAGGAATTAATCAAAATATTGGATTATGTTTGAAAGCCGTTGATAAAAACAAAATAGTTGGAATGATATATGCTCAACAAGAGAGTCCAATAAACGGAAAAGAAAGTCAAGAAAAATGGGTAATAGTTATTACTGCCGTTGATCCAAGCGAGTCAAATAAAGGAATAGGATCCAAATTATTAGAAAAACTAGAAAATATCCTTAGAGAAAGAAAAATAAAAAAACTATTTGTATATACAAATAAAGATGATCAACAAGTAATAAATTTTTACAAACAAAACAATTATGAAGATGCTGGATGGATCAAGGATTATCAGTATGGAAAGGGAAATTCTGCGGTATTTTTACTTAAATATCTACAAAATTAAAGCTCTTTAAGCTTAATGCCTTTTGATTCTTCTTTAGAATCGATTAATTCCAAATATTTTTCAGTAGTAGAAATTCTTTTGTGTCCAACTATTTGAGAGACAACATCGATTGGAACTCCAGATTTAAGTTGAAAAACAATAAAAGTATTTCGTAAATCGTTGACTTTAACACCTTTTATATCGGCTTTATCAAAATAACGATTTAAAAGACTTCTAATATTTCTGGCTAAAAGTGTTCTTCCAGTTTTGGTAATAAAAATGTTTTTAGATTTACTGTCATAACGACTTTCTTCTAAGTATTTTTTTAAAGCAGTTTTAGCTGAATTGTTTAAAGGAACGATTCTTTGAGGATGACTTTCGTAACTTTCGATAGAAATTTCACCATCTTTAACATTTTCTAGTTTTAAGTTTTCAATTTCTTTAATACGAAGACCTGCTTGAAGCATTAATTCAACAATAGCAGTAGCTCTGATGTCATTTCGACAAGCATCGCGAAGAGAACGATATTCAATAGGTTTTAATATCTTTGGAATATCATTTTCATATCGAGGGTGTTTAATCTCAACTGATGGATCAATAGAAATGACTCCTTCAATTTTTAAAAAGGAAAATAAGTTTTTAATTGAATTTAATTTTCTGGAAACTGATTTGGCGGTATAACTATTATCGATTAAATCTTTTTTGAATTCATCGATATGAGTAGCTTCAACAATATCAACTGTTGTAATATTTTTTTTGTTTAAAAAAGTAAGTAGTTGGTTGATGTCGCCTTTATAAGCTACTATAGTATTAGTAGACTTACCCTTTTTTAAGAGTGAGTTGACAAATAAATTTAAAGCACCACTTAGTGATAAATCGGTCATAATTTTTTGAATAATCTAAAATATGGCTTATAGTAACACAAATTAGGATAATCTACAAGCTAAATGAATAAAATTAAAATAATAATATTGTTTCTGATATTGGCCGTTGTTGTAATTTCGGCTACAGTTAATGTTAGCAGACAATTTTCAGTTTTAGCTGAAGCCAAAAAGACAAATAATAATTTATTAATAAAGGTTAATGAATTAACGGAAATAAATAATGATTTAATTGATAAAGTTGCATATGCCAGTTCCAGCGCTTACTTAGAAGAAGCAGCTAGAGATAAGTTTGGTTTAGGTAGTGAAAATGATGTGTGGTTGGAGTTGTCTCCAGAACAAAAAAATGAGGCAGTTATTCCAACTGATTTAGTTGAAAATGAACCAAAATTCCAACAGTGGTTTGATTTGTTTACTAAATAAAAAAGTTGTGATAAACTTCCACACGATAGACAAAGTCTCCTACGCATAAAGCTGCGGAAGACTAAACATGCGGAGTAGTGTACGGCTGCACGTGAGGCTCATAATCTCACAGGCCAGGTTCAACTCCTGGCTCCGCAACAAACAAGGGGGTCGTCATTAATTTGGCGGCTTTTTTGTTGCAAAAATCTCTCTTCAAAACAAACCCTTTGGTACTTTGTATCACCTTTCCTTTGACAGGGCACTTTATTTTTATTTAGATACGATTTTGGGATAATTATTGATATAATAAGCAGTACACGGCAGGGTAGCTCAGCCTGGTTAGAGCACAGCATTCATAACGCTGAGGTCGTGGGTTCGAGTCCCACTCCTGCTACAAATCTTCCCGGTCTCACAAATACTAGACCACCCTTCTTTAATAAGATGGGTAAGATGAAAATGGGTATGTAGCTCAGTTGGTTAGAGCACCGATCTTATAAGTCGGTGGTCCATGGTTCGAATCCATGCATACCCACAATTTAAATTATCTGCCCGATAATTATTATTTTAAATTAGTTATGGGCAAAATTTATTCTTGGGAAAGAATTGAGAATGGGAATATTCCCACTCCTGATCAATTTTCTTGTGCTAAGAGATTTGTTTTAGATGAATTACTAAAGTTTGTTCCAGAAGATATTTATGGAGCGAAAGTTTTTGGATCAGTTGCAAAAAATTCACCATCAAATAGGAGTGATTTTGATTTACTTGTATTAATTAATAATGAAGGCGTTTTTGGCGAGTTAAATAATTTGGTCCAGGAAATTAAAAAAGAAACTGAAGTTGAAGTAGAACCTTTGGTTTTGACTATTGATCAGGCAAAACAAGGATTACATACAATAGACCCTAATTTTTATAGACATTTTCAAAAAATTCCAAACGAGGGTAATTTGGTTGGTAGTGATCCTTTAAATATGGTTCAGCCTTTTAGTGAAAGTCAGGAAAAGTTTTTAATTGATTATTTACGACAAAAATTAAGACGTTTTAATCAGGGTGGTTTTGATTCGTCTGAGACTGAAGAATTAAACTTAATTCAAAGAGTATTGGAAAGTCCAATAGCAATTGGCAGAAAAGTGATTAGTCTTTTAAGAGAAAAAAATAAATTTGAATGGGATGAAGATGATGATGGTAAAAAAAGTGTGATTAGAAATTATAAAAGACTAATGGATGGTTTAGAGATAGACACTTCTGATTTTGATCAAATTGTTTCTATCGACCAAAAATATAATGTATTTTTAAAAGAAAGTCTGGAACAAAAACACGACCGAAGAGAATATCGACAATTTTTAGATGATATTAAAACTGAGAGTTTGCCTTTAGCTAGGAATTGGACTATGAAGACTGGTGTTTGGTTAAAAGACCAATTTAACTCGCCTACTAAATAAATTATTTTTGAATAGAATAGGAACCTTGAATTCTATCTTTTAAATCTTTTCTTAGCCAGATATCAGTCGGAATTCTTTGATCAGCAACCCTAACATAATTGACTAATAATTCAGGAAAGAATTTGGCATATAAATAAGGATCACTTTTATAACCTAAACCACCAGAGTAGATTAGTGATGGTGGATTATTTTTTAAAGCATTAAGTCTCTCTTGTTTGTATTCAGGAATTTTGTCGTACCAAGGATACCAATAAGTGAAACGATCCATTGGAAGGCGTTGAGAAAAGAAATAGAAATCAGGATCATTTGGGTAAACTAAAATTCTTTCATTTGACTTAGTTAAATCATTGATTATTTTTCCTGTCTTTTCTCGATTACTCCAAAAAACATGATAATTATAGGCTGGATTTAAAGATTGCTTTAAAATCGGCCAATTGTCTTTAGTGACGAAAATAAAACAGAGAATAATAGTTAATGTGACGATTGATTTGGAAATAAATTTAAATTTTGGCTTGAAACCAAAATTGTTTGGATAAAAAAGATTAATTAGACAAATGAAGGATATTAATAGAAGAGGAAAAGTTCCAAAATTAAAAATAACACCAGGAACAGCTTTGACTTGGCGAGACATTAAAGCGACTAATAATAAAATTAAAGAAACTTTATGAACTAGTTTTGCCTTCCAAAGGATGGCGACGGTAAAAACTATTAATCCAATGTTGAGTAAAAATTGATAAATTTGAGTTGAATTAAAAAAGTGAGTTAAAAGCACATCTTGGTGACTGAAAAAATCGGAAACAGTTTGCATTAACATAGTATTGTTCCCTACTTTTTCAGGAAAATCATGGGAATATACAACTGAGTTAAAGGTAATGGCCTGTTTATAAAAATCATTAAACTGGCCTGAATAAATCAGAGCAATAATAGGAATAATGTTGATTATGAAAGCAATTAAGACATTTTTAAAAAATTCTTTTTTTGAAGAAACTAAAAGAAAAGGGATTACCAATAAGAAAATCATTAATGGTTGAGTCCAAACTCCAATTGAAGCAAAAAGAATTAATAGAAAACTGGTGTAATTATTTAATTTTTGCTTGTCTAAAAAAACTGGGATTAAAATCCATAGGACTGAAGACATCATTAGACCGGTAAAAATCTCACTAAGATATAAATTTCCGTGATATAAACCTAAAATTGAGCTGATAAAGAGAATCCAAACTGAAAACATTATTTTAAAGGAATTCTTTTTGAAAGAGAAAAAGATTGAAGTAAAGGTTAAAAGATAGAAGAGAGCTAAACTGAAATGAAGATTGGTAATGGCACTAGAAAAAGGTGGATGAGCCCAAAGTGGAGAGAATAGATAGGCCCAATAGAAAGGAAAAGGAAAATGAGTGGCAAAAATGTCTTTATATAGCTGTTGGCCTTGAGTCATTAAATAGACTGCGGAAATATGATCCATTTCATCAAAATTGGTCATGAAAGAACGGATTAGATAAAAACTGATGAGAAAAACTCCGATTGAACCTAAAAATATTAAAAAAGGATAATACTTTTTAAGAAGTTTGATCATTTTTATTGTTTTTTTTGTAGATTTAAATAATTAATTGATAATAACACTAGTAATAGAGCTCCTAGAATAAAAGTGAAATTTCTGGCAGAGATAATATCCATTAAACTACCAACAGAGAAGGCAATAATGGTATAAGGCAAACTACTTATCATATTAAAAGTTGAGATGGTGGTTGCCCTATTTTGAGAAGGTGTTGATAAATTTAAAATATTTGATGAAAAATTTTGAAAAAGAGAATTGATTGATTGACGTAGAACTAAAACAAGACCTCCTAAGAACAAAGAAACAAAAGGTGAAATTGTATAAATTAAAACTGCCAATAACCCTATAAAGAAAATAGAGGAAACATCACCATATTTACGACGTAAGACGGGAGCTAGTTGGACAACGATTGAGGTAATTAAAAGAATTACTGCTGTTAGTAAACTTAATGATTTATTGTCAAAACCAAATTCAACACCAAGAACACTATCTAACATTTCAGTTGAAATAGTAAAAATAAAACTAATGGTTATTAATAAATAAGTTATATTTCTAATATCTGTTGATCTAAAAAGGTAATAAAATCCTTGTTTTGTTTGAAAAACAAAATTTTTAAAAGAAAATTTTACGGTGTCGATTGAAGGCTCGACTAAAAAAATGGATAAAAAAGCACCAACAAATAGACAAAAACTATTTAGAAAAAATGGCAATTGAGGAGAAAAAGAATATAGATATCCCCCAATGATAGTACAAATCATAATAGTAAGGAGTTGATATGTTTGGATTTTAGAAAAAATTTTGCCATATTTTGAATGCTGGTTTTTTTCCTTAAGACTGTCAAAAAGAAAGGCATCCATTGTTCCTGAATAAAGAGCACCGCCAATTCCTAAAATAAAAACGGAAATTAGTAAGCCCGAAAAATTTCCAGTGGTGGCCATAATTAGTTGGCCAATGGCTGAAAAAAATAGAGAAACAAAAATGGTTATTTTTTTTCCAATTAAATCTGCAATAGCACCTGTTGGAATTTCCATGGTTAAAACAGTTAAAATTTGAACTGTTTCTATTAAGCCAATACCTGAATAATCGGTGAATCTTAAATAGTAGAAGATCCAAATACCCATCCAAAACCAAGAATTTCTTAAACAACTGATTATATAAACAAGAAGGATATTTTTATCTCTCATTAAAAGATTCCCATGGCTTTTAATACCTGATTGAGTGTCTCTTGGGCCTCGAGACGAGCTTTTTTAGAACCCTCATCGATAATTTGGTCTATTAAATCATTCTTGCCTTCAAATTCGGCTCTTTTGGCTCGAATTGGAGCAAGGAAATTATTGATGGCAATGCTTAGTTTAGTTTTGACTTCAACATCCCCCACTGTGCCGGCTCGATATCGAGCTTTAAGATCTTCGACTTCATCTTTATTAGGATTAAAGGCATCATGATAGATAAAAACTGGGTTACCTTCAACCTTACCTGGATCAGTAGCTTTAATTCGAGTTGGATCGGTATACATTGATCTAACTTTTTGATTAACTGTGGCTTCGTCGTCACTTAAATAAATACAATTTCCGATAGATTTACTCATTTTAGCCTGGCCATCAGTTCCAACTAAGGTACCTACATCACCTACTAAGGCTTCTGGGGCTGGAAAAACCTCTCCATAAATTCGATTAAAATCAGTGGCAATTTCACGAGTAACTTCAACATGACTAATTTGATCTTTACCGACTGGAACCAGATTGGCTTTGACCATTAAAATATCGGCGGCTTGTAAGACTGGATAATTTAAAAGACCAAGGGATGGTTTTTCGATATGAAGATCATGCATGACCTCTTTAAGAGTTGGGACTCTTTGGGCTCGAGGAACGGTGATTAAATTAGAAAAAATTAGTGAAAGATAGGCAACTTCTGGAACTCTTGATTGTTGATAAATAACTGATTTTTGAGGATCAATACCGACAGAAAGATAATCTAAAACTAAACCGCGAACTCGATCATTAATGGTTGAAGTTTTTTCTTTAGAAAAATTGGTGGTCAAAGTATGAAGATCGGCCATAATAAAATAGCAATCGTATTTATCTTGTAATTTGACACGATTGGCAAGAGTGCCAACATAATGACCAAGATGAAGAGCCCCAGTTGGACGATCACCTGTTAAGATTCGAGGTTTTGTAGACATAAAAGATTTTACCATTAAATGATAAAATCACGTATGATTGTTGAAAATATTGTTCAAATTGGAAACCCATTGCTCAGAAAAAAGACAGAAGTTGTAAAAAATATTATTTCAAAAAATACAAACAATATTATTAAGGATTTAGTTGATTCATTAAGGCATTATGAATTGGTAGGAATGGCAGCACCGCAAATTGGAGAAAATATAAAAATTTTTGTGACTGAAATCAGAAAAACACCAACTAGAGATGTGGCAATGATTGATAAATTAAGAGTTTTTATAAATCCAAAGATTGTTTGGTCTTCAAAAAAAGAAATAGTGATTTATGAAGGATGTGGGAGTGTGGCTAATAGTAATCTTTTTGGACCGGTTAAAAGACCAGAAAAAATTATAATTCGAGCAATTGATGAAAATGGTAAAAAGTTTAAATTAAAAACTGATGGTTTATTGGCTAGAGTAATTCAACATGAATATGATCATTTGTTTGGAATAGAATTTACTCAAAAAATAACTGATATTAAGAAAATAATGAGCCGAAATGAATATTTTAAGATGATGGGTAAATGTAAGAAGTAATGATATAATACAGCTTAGCTTTATTAGAGCCGAAGTCAGGTAGTCTCAATAATTAGACGAAGGGGCATTAGGCAAAAAAATCAAAATGACAAAAACAATTCATCAAATCAAAGCCGATGTTAGAAGTGTAACCGGTAGAAAAGTTAAATACTTAAGAAAAGAAGGATTAGTTCCAGCTACTATTTATGGAAATAAATTTGAATCAATGTCGATCCAAATGCCATGCTTAACTTTAGAAAAAATTTATAATGAAGCTGGAGAATCCAGTTTGGTTACTATATCTGTTGACGGAAAAGATTTACCAGTCTTGTTGAGAAATGCTCAATATCATCCAATTAGTGGAAATTTAATCCACATTGACTGTTATAAAGTCAACTTAAAAGAAAAGATTGTTACTTTCGTTCCAATTGAATTGATCGGAGAATCAATGGCTGTTAAAAATGGAGCTACATTAATTTCAGTTACTGAGGAAGTTGAAGTTGAAGCTTTGCCTACTAACTTACCAGAAAGTATTATTATTGATATTTCTGTTTTAGAAAACTTAGATTCAATGGTTACAGTTGCTGATCTAGATGTTGATAAATCAAAAGTTGAGATTTTAACTGATGCTGAACAAGTTATCGTTAAAGTTGAAGCAGCTAGAGAAGAGGAAGAATTTGCTGAAGAAAGTGCTCCAGTAGAAGTTCCTGCAACTGCTCAAAAGACTGCTGAAGAAAAAGCTGCAGCTGAGGCAGAAAAAAAGAAAGAAGAATAAACTCTATTTATTAATAGAATAAAAGAGCTTGCTAATATCATCTCTTATCGGATCGATTTGGTAAGCTTTTTTTATGGCATTTTTTGATTCTTCAATATTTCCTAGCATTGATTGAACTCTGGAAATTTCTACCCAATCATCGGCAATTTTATTATTTTTTTTAGATAAAAAATCAAGATTTTTTTGTAATTCTTGTGGTTGATGAGTAATTTTATAATCATTAATATCGACTTTGTCTAGTTTTGGCTCTAAGGCTAGAGCACTATTCCAATCACCATTTTGGACAAAGAGATACCAAAGATTAAGCCGACCAAAATAACTTTGACCATTATTTTGAGAAAATAAATCAGACTTGGCTATAGTGTAAATATCTTTTTTAATAAAAGAAAAATTGTAATTAACGGCTATTAGGGTAATTAATGATAAAAAAACAATTAATTTAATTGTTTTTTTAATAAATTTATTTTTCATTTACTGTTGGCCATGAAGAAGAAATTAACAACTCTTTTTTGAAGTTAAATTTTTCCTGAAGATTTTGATAGACGGTTTCAGTAATAAAAGGGATAAATGGATGGAGTAATTTAAGACTAGTTTCTAAAACTGTTAATAAAACTGGAATAGTCTCTTCTCCCCTGTTTTTAGCATCTTCAATATAGATATCGCAAAATTCATGCCAAAAGAACTGATAAAGGTCTTCACTAGCTTGACCAAAACGGTAATTTTCAATGTTTTTATCTGTGGAAGTAATAATTTTAGTTAATTTAGAGAGAATGTCTTGATCAGATGAACTAAATCCCTCTAAATCTCCCTTTGACAAGGGAGACTTTAATTTAGAGATAATTAAATTTGGATTGTTCTCTTTGAGACGGTCAATAAGCATTTCAACAAATCTGGAGGCGTTCCAAATTTTATTAACAAAATTACGTTGGGCACGGATTTTGTCTTCAGAAAGAGAAATATCTGACCCGGGAGCAACTCCAATGATTAAAGCCATTCTGAGAGCGTCAGCACCGTAAAGGTTGGACATGGTTAGAGGATCTATAACATTACCTTTTGATTTTGACATTTTTTGACCCTTAGAATCGGTTACACGAGAATGCATGTGAGCAACTTTAAATGGAATTTTACCTGTGGCATAAATTCCCATCATAATCATCCTGGCTACCCAAAAAAAGAGAATGTCCCACATGGTATCTAGAACGGTGGTTGGATAGAAATAATCAAAATCAGGAGAGTGTTTCCCATCTGGACTCCAACCAAGAGTGGAATATGGCCATTGGCCTGAAGAAAACCAAGTGTCAAAAGTATCAGTTTCTTGAAGAATATTAGAACCAGTTTTTAGAGCCTCATCTTCGGATAAATAGAATTTTGAATTAACAGGAGTAATTAATGATTGAAGACCTTTTTTAATATCTTGATAAGAATATTTTTGGATTAAAGTTTGCCAACTACCAGTTATTGTTTCACCTTTTTGGTCGATAAAAGTGATCATGGTTGTTGAATTTTCATCAAGATTGTAATAGACAGGAATACGATGACCCCAAACAATCTGTCTTGAAATAGGCCAATCTTTAATACCTTTCATCCAAGTCAAAAAACTTTTTTTGAAACGTTTAGGGAAAATTTTGACTTCATCTGATTGGACAACTTTAGTGGACTCATCAGCTAAAGATTTAATCTTAACAAACCATTGAGGAGCTGTTATTGGCTCAATTGGACGACCACATTTGTAACAGTGACCGACTTCATGAGAATAATCTTTTATTTCAGTCATTAAACCAGATTCAGTTAAATCGGTAATGACGGCTTGGCGGAGCTGATTTGGAAAAAGACCTTGATATTTTTCAGGGACATTTTTATTGGCTTTACCATCGTAATCAAAAATACGAATAAATTCTAAATTAAATTTCTTACCCATTTCATAATCTTCTGGTGAATGGGAAGGAGTCACTTTAACAGCTCCGGTTCCAAATTCGATATCAATTGAATCTTCAAAAATGACAGGTATTTCTCTATTAACTAAAGGTAGTAAAAGTTTTTTATTTTTTAAATCTGAATAGCGAGGGTCTTTTGGATTGACAGCAACAGCGGTGTCACCAAGCATAGTTTCTGGACGAGTGGTGGCAACAGTTATAAACCTATCTTTTTCCCCTACTATTGGATATTTGAAATACCAAAGATGAGAATTTACGGCTTTGTGTTCAACTTCTAGATTAGAAAAAGCAGTTCCACAAAAAGTGCAGTAATTGACGATTTTTTCATCTCGATAAATAAGGCCTTCTTTAACCATGCGATTGAAGATGGCATAAACACGGCTGATATGATCAGGATCCATGGTAAATTTTTCTCTGGTCCAATCAAGAGAAAAGCCGAGACGTTTCATTTGATTTTTAGCCACATCACGATTTTCATTAACATAATCAAAAATCATTTTAAAAAGGGTCTCTCGATCATAATCGAAACGAGATTTTCCTTGTTTTTGGAGATATTTTTCAAAAACGAATTGGGTTTCAATTCCAGCATGATCGGTTCCTGGGAGCCAAAGAGTAGGATCTCCAAGCATACGATGGTATCTAGCCATTATATCTTCAACGGTATAGAGAGCGTGGCCGGCATGAAGCGGATTGTTGGCATTTGGTGGAGGTAAAATTATAGTAAAAGGTTCTTTCTTTTTGCGGGCTTCAATGGGATTGTCTGGAACGATTGGGGTAAAAGCACCGGAATCGAGCCATTGATCGTAAATTTGGCCTTCAGATGAGGGATTATAAGCTTTATCCATGAGGATATTTTAACATTTAACAATCTGTCTGTCCTTCGGACATCTGCATGGAAGGAATAATGATATTTTGGTCTGGATAGATATTATTATTTTGGTAATACTGATCAATTTTTTCTAGTTTGGAAATAAAAGTATTTTTAATGGTTTGGTCTGGAAGTTGACCATTAATTACTATTATTTTTTTTCTGGTTAGAATTTCTTCTGCCTTAAAAAAATCTTCATCAAAATGTTTGTAAAACATTAAAATTTTTTCAGCACTTGATTTAACTTGAACCCCAACAGAGTCTATATTTTTATCTATCAAAGAGACAACTAAATCATATTTATCAATAGAGTCTTCCTTACTATTTCTGATGGTTTCTCTGATTCCTTGAACGAAAAGAAGAGATTTTATCGATCTTTGAACATTAAAAACTGACTCCTCCCCTATAGTGTTACGATCAACTTTTTGAATAATCTCTAACCTTTGTTGAATTTCCGGATAAGGGACGCCTTGTTTTATTAATTCACAAATTGTGTTAATTCTATGAGCCGCTTGATGGTCTTTTTTTCTGATTTCGTATTTATTCATAGAATATTGTTGATAATAAAATAGGTAGTGGAATAATAATGTACAAATGACAAAAATTATAGGTATTAAAATCTTTATAATTTAAAAAAGTGATAGAATTTTATTATGCTTAAAGACGATATATATAAACTACATAAAAAATATTCTCATGGAAAATATTCTGAAAAGATTTTAGAGATTGTTTGGACCCATAGTTTAATTGTTAGAGATATATCTTTGCAAATTGCAGCGGATTTAGAGAAAAAATATGGAATTAAGACAGATAAGGAGCTAATTGGGACAGGCGCCTTGTTTCACGATATAGGTTTTTATAATTGTTTTGACGATAATTATGAAAATATTTGTAAATATTTGCTTCATGGAAAAATTGGCTATGATATTTTGAAAAATGAGAATTACTCTGAAGAAATAGCAAGATTTGCCTTAACACATATAGGAGTAGGAATTGAAAATTGTGTTCCAATAAGTTTAGAAGAAGAAATTGTTTGCCATGCTGATAATTTTCACACAAAAAGTCATCCCAGCTTTAATACTTATAATGAAGTATTTTTGGAAATGAAAGGGTTTAATAAAGATTTAATTTTAGAGAGGTTTAAAGATAAATTTGGGATTCCTAATTTGAATGAACTTGAGAAGCAATATAAAAAATGGCACAAAGAAATAAATGAATGGGTAGATAGTATAAAATGATAAAATACGACATGAAAATTTTGGATATCCAAAACTTACCCTCCCTTGAAAAAGGAGGGCTTTCAAAAATAATTAAAGAAACGGCTGAGATTATTAAAAACGGAGGTTTGGTGGTTTTTCCTTCTGATACTGTTTATATTTTGGCAGTTGATCCAACTAATAAATCGGCGGTAGAAAAATTACTAGCTTTTAAAAATAGATGGACTGGTAAGGCTATTTCCGTGGCTGTTCTTGATATTAAAATGGCCAAGGAATACGTTGATTTAACTGATGTTGCGCAAAATATCTATACAAATTTATTACCAGGACCATTTACGATAGTTAATCAGGGAAAACATGAAGTGTGTTTGGGAATTGAAGCTGAAAATGGAAGTTTAGGAATCAGAATTCCAGATAATAAATATATCCATGAATTAGTAAAAATTTTAGGAAAACCAATCACTGCTACTTCTGCTAATTTATCAGGGAGAACACCTAATTATTCAATTGCTGGTTTTTTAAAACCACTGTCAAAAAAGAAAAGAGAAATGATTGATTTAATTGTTGATGCTGGTAAGTTACCAAGAAATAAACCATCAACTGTTATTGATGCAACTGAGCCAGAGTTAAAAATTTTAAGAAGGGGTGATTTGGTAACTGGATCTGGAACACAAACTTTGATTTCAAAATCTGAAAAAGAAACTGAAAAAATTGCTGAGTTTTTACTTAATAAAACCCTCCACCCTGCGGGCACCTCCCTTAACAGGGAGGCTAAACCAATTGTGTTTTCTCTGACTGGAGATTTGGGTTGTGGAAAAACGGTGTTTAGTAGAAAAATCGGACACTTGTTGGGCGTTACAGAAAAAATTACTTCACCAACTTTTATTATCTATAATGAATACATAATCTCCCCTAACCCCTCTTTGACAATAGGGAAACAAAATATCAATAAATTTTTGCATTTTGATTTGTATCGAATTAGTACTGATTATGAATTTAGGGAAATAAAATTTTTAGAATTATTTACAACAGACTCTGTTTCTTGTATTGAGTGGCCGGAAAATATGGGTGAAGAAAATTTTGAATGGCTAAAGAAAAATACAGAATTGATCTCAATTAACTTTGAATATGTTGACGAAAATACGAGACAAATAAAATATTAATTATTTTTTTTCTTTTTAAACCAACCTACAACGAACAAAATTCCTATTAAAAGTGCAGGAAGGGCAATTGTTAGTGCCCAAGATAAGGCAATATACCAATTTAGTGAATTGTTGAAAAAAGTGAGACAGATATAAAAAATTCCAGCTAAGCTAAAAATTATCCCTCCAAATAATTCATATTTCCAAGAAATTAAGAGGGTTATTAACAAAATTAGTGAAGGAATATTATGCATGAATAAAGCAATAACTGTTTGCCAAAAGTTTAGTCCATTGCCAAAAATATCTAGAGAAAATAAAGCTAAAAAAAGAATAAAAGCGATTGATAAAATTCTTGGCATCCAAAAAATATATTTATTGACTCTTTTTTTCATATTTTAAATAAAAAAATAAAATTTAGTTTTTACTTGGTTATAAAATTTTGAAACTTTTTATAAAGTCTTCACATTCGGATTTTAAAGCGGAATTACCATTGTGAATACATTGGATTGTATAGTTTTTGCTGTTGGCCTGGAAATCAACAATGGTTTGAGTATTAATGTCATATCTTGAGGTAGGTAATCCAGAAATAGTAAAATTACTATTAAAACTTCTGTCAGGATAAACCCAAGCCCATTTATTATTTAAACCAACATGAACAGCAAAATTACCTGAAGGATTGGTAAAAGTATAACGATTACCTGAAATTTCTTTATCGGTATATTCTTTTCTGGTGGCTAAATAATTTACAGAAAAAGTGTCTGTCTGATTACTGAAAGTAAGGGAAGTATTTTTGGAGACAGGAGCAGTTGTAGGAGTAGGAATTAGGGTTGGTTTTGGGGTTGGAGTTAATTTTATAGTTGGAACAGCTGTTGGTTTGAGGGTTGGGGTTAATTTAGCAATAGGAGTGGCTGTTGGAGTTGGTGTTATTTTTTTTGCAGAAGCAGATGATGATGAGGCAACTTTGCTAGAAGTGGTTGCTTCTGGAAGAATTTCAACTGTAGGAGATATGGTTGGTGAAACTGTAACAACCGGGGCTTCTTGAACAATTTGGTCAACTTTACTGTTTTTGTTTTTAATTATCTGAAAAAGTAGTACAATTCCGACTATTGATAGAATAGATAGGATTACTGTAAACACAAAATATCTATTATTTTTCAACTCCATACATTTATAATACATTATTAATGAAAATATTAGCAATCGAGACCAGTTGTGATGATACTTGTGCGGCAGTGTTGGAAAACGACACTGTTCTTTCTAGTGTTATATCTTCACAAACTGACCTACATGCCAAATGGGGTGGAGTGGTTCCTGATATTGCCAAGAGAGCTCATATAGAGAAAATTGATCCGGTAATTAAAACTGCTTTAAAAAAAGCAAAAGTTAGTATTGAAGAAATTGAAGTGATTGCTGTGACTTTAGGGCCAGGATTGGCAATAGCATTAGGTATTGGTGTTAATAAAGCTAAAGAATTGGCAATAAAATATAATAAAAAATTAGTGGCAGTGAATCATATTGAAGGACATATTTTAGCTAATTTAACTAAGAATAAATCTGGGTTACCAAAAAGAGAGATTGAATTCCCAGCATTAGTGATGACTGTTTCTGGTGGACATACTAAATTATTTTTGATCAAAAAAATTGGAGAATATGAATTGGTTGGGGAAACTTTAGATGATGCGGCTGGTGAAGCTTTGGATAAAGCGGCTAAAATGATGGGGTTAGGATACCCAGGTGGACCAATTATTGAAAGACTAGCTCAAAAAGGTGATCCAAATTGGATGAAACTCCCCCGTCCTTTGTCTAATCAGAAAAACTTTGATTATTCGTTTTCGGGATTAAAAACATCTTTTTATTATCAAATTAGAGAATGGCCACAAGAAAAAATAAGTGAAAATTTAACCAATCTTTCTGCTAGTTTCCAAAATGCGGTTTTTGACAGTTTGTTAATAAAATTTAAAAGAGCAATTTTAAATTACAATCCTAAAACTTTATTGGCAAGTGGTGGAGTTTTGGCCAACCAAAAATTGAGAAAGGATTTGAGAAAGTTGGCAAAAGAAGTTAATTTACCTATCTTTATGCCAGCAAAGAAAGAATTGAATACTGATAATGCGGCAATGATTGGAACAGTGGGATATTACAAAGCTATTAGAAGTGAATTTGTTGAAGATATAGAAAACCTAGATAGAAATCCTAGGTTAAATCTTGGTTCCGTGACGGTAGACAGCAGCCCAAGGTGAGTAAACTGATTGAAAGGTTTTTTGATGAAGTATTTTTCCTGAGCTATCTGTAACTGTCCAGTCAAAAGCGGTTTTTAAACCAGCAATACTATGTTCATCTTGAACAGTCTTACCTAAAGGAAGTGTTGGGTCGTCGATGTTGACACTAGGAGGAGCTGGTTGAGCATCCCATTGACGATAGTTGGTAATACTAGCTTTTCTACCATCGGAAGTTCCGTAGATTTCATAGGTTAGAGTACGATTTGGTAAATCAAAAGTGTTTTGGACTAAAACATAATGACCGGTGTCATTTATAAATTTAAGATCTGGATTAGGAATAAAAACTGTGGCATCAAAACCAGGTTTTGAATCTTCTTCGTAATAACTAACTCTGTAAGCATGATTTTGTCTGGCAGTGATATCCATGCCTGCGTCTAACATGGCTCTAAAAAGAGTAGTGGAAACCTGACAAATACCGCCACCGACATCAAGCTCTGTTTTACCAGCTCTGATTATGTAGGCTTTTTTAAATCCAGCGTCTAAACTGACTTCACCTAGATTTTTGATAAAGGAAAAGGTTTCTCCTGGAGAAACTAGGACTCTATTAACAATCGAAGAGCCTTTTTCTATGTTCATATTTCTAGTGGAATCGGAATGATGAAAAGTGGAAACACCCCTACCAAGAAGTTCTTTAATTCCCAGATTATTAACATCTCCATTTTTAATTAAAGGGTCAATACTTTTAATGGGAATAACTGCGGTGATAGATTTGTCTTCAAAATCAACTAATTTATTAAGAGAATTTTCAATTAAATCTGCCAACTCTTTTTCTTGGGGAATAATCCCAGCGACAGATGGTTGAAAATCGATAACTTTATTATTTTCGAACTTAAAAACAGCGTTTACTGGATCACGTTTTAAACTCTGGGCAGTATTTTTAGTGAATTCAGCTATTTTTGATGATTGATAATCACCTTGAAAATCTAACCAGGAAATTAGGGTTTTATCATCGATGGTAATATTATTATTTTCATTTGTAAGAATCAAACTTTTACCAATTAATTTTTTAGCTCTTTCTTTGGTGTCATTAATTTGAGTATCGTTTGGAAGATATCCTGAACTTTTTAAGGTTATATCTATTTTTTGATCAAATTGACCATTGCTTAGATTAGAAATAATATCCTGTTTTAATAGACCCTCATCAATTTCCTGACCCAATTCCCCTTTTGTGAAGACAATTGATCCAGATTTTATCTGTAATTCACTAGGAACGAATGGTTTATTTATTTGAGAAGATAAATCGCTTAAATATTTATCTAAGGCTCCATTGTCATAGGAAATATCAAGAATAAATTTTTTAGGGGTAAAAAAGTAGTTAATATAAGAAAAGATACCTTCATTTAAACGACGATAAAGAATAGTACTGGCAGTCCTTTTTTTATTAATTTCTGCAGAAATTGAAGCAGTATTAAGTTCAAAGTTTTTGGTTGAAGTTTTTAGAACAATAGATTGAGGTAGGTTAAAATCACCATCCATTTTTTTTACAATTTGATCTCGAGAAAGATAGGAATAATCTTTATCTAAAATTAAAGTATTACTGCTGGTTTTATCGTAATTTATGATTATGGGTAAGAATAAAAGGACTAGTGGTATTAGTGTTATTAGAACTGCAAAAATTGTTAGTCTTTTATTCTTCATGTTTATGATTGTCTGTCCATAGCCTCATTGGCTAATTCGTCAGCAACTTTATTAAATTCTCGACGAACATCTTTGAAAATAATAGGTATTTCGATTAGCTGAATAATTTCTTTAGCTTTTTTAAATAACGGAATCAAATTTGGGGCTTTTACTTTGTAGACACCTTGGATTTGACGAACCAAAAGTTGAGAATCTGAATGAAAATTTATTTGGGATATTTCTAGATTTTGGTGATTGGTTTTAGTCCATTCAAGAGCACCTAATAGACCAGCATATTCAGCTTCGTTATTAGTTTTAATTCCTAAAAATTTTGATTCTTTATAAATTATATTATTTGATTCATCAAAAATGACTAGTCCATAACCAGAGATTCCTGGATTTCCACGAGCACCGCCATCAGTGTAAATATTTATTTGCATATAGATATGATACCTTAAAACCAGATAAATCTCTTTTTGAAATGAAAATCTTTTTGTTTAAAAATAAACTGACTAAATATATATGTTTTAGGATAGAATATAAGTGTGAGTCTTGAAGAAATAAAATCACCATTACCGCCGAGGAAAATGACTATTGCTGAAGTGGACGAACCAAGTGAAAGAATTAAAGTCTTAGAACCAGTGGAAACGCCAGTTGAACCTACTATTCAAACACCACCTGACGGTAAGAAAAAAATAGATACTAAAAAAATATATTTATTCGGTGGGATTGGACTGGGAATAATATTAATATTGTCGTTGGTATTTGGGGTAATAATTCCTAGTTTGAATAAAAAAAATACTGAAGTTGTGACTATTAATTATTGGGGTTTATGGGAAGAAGGATCGTTGATGAACGGCATAATTGCTGATTTTGAATCTAAAAATCCAGGAATTAAAGTTAATTATAAAATGAATCAGAAAACTGATTATAGAAGTCGCTTGGTAGGAAGACTAGAAAAAACAAATGAAACTGAAGATGTTCCTGATATTTATAGAATACACAGCACTTGGCTTCCTATGTTTAGAAGTTACTTGGCTCCGGTTCCAACAGAAACTGTGAAAAATTTAGAATTGGAAACTGATTTTTTTGACACTTATAAGACTACTTTGAAGGAAAATGGTAAATATTTAGCAATACCATTGATGTATGACGGATTAGCGTTGTTTTATAACAAAGATTTAATTGAGTCTGGACAAGTTGAGTTGCCAAAGAGTTGGTGGGACCTTAAGAGCGCAGCAAATAAACTGACTGTTAAAGATAAAGATGGAAAGATTCAAATAGCTGGAGTAGCGATGGGTTTAACAGATAATGTTGATCAATGGAGTGATATTTTGGGATTGATGATGAAACAAAATGGAGTTGATCCTTTAAGTACAGATCCAGCTCAAATAAAAAAATTACAAGACGTGTTGACCTTTTATACTATGTTTAGAACTGGAGATCATGTTTGGGATGAGAGTTTACCAAGTTCAACTCAGCTTTTTGCTAACGGTAAATTGGCTTTTTATTTTGGACCATCATGGAGAGTTTTTAATATTAATGAACTTAATCCTAATTTGAAATATGACATTACAACTGTTCCTCAGTTACCAACATTAGATAATGCGACTCAAGCTCAATCATCATCAGACACTCAATTGACTAATATTCATTGGTCTAATTATTGGGTGGAAGGTATTAATAATAAAAGTAAACACCAAAAAGAAGCTTGGAAGTTTTTGGAATATCTGGCTTCTAAAGAAGGTTTGGAAAAGATGTATACAACTGCTTCCCAGACTAGAGATTTTGGAGAAATTTATCCTAGAAAAAGTTTAACCGACAAAATAGTTGGCAATAGTAAGATTAAAGCTTTTGTTTCTGTGGCTAATAATGCTACTACTTGGTATTTAACATCGAGAACTTTTGATGGTGGATTGGATGATGCAATGATAAAGTATTTTGGAGATGCAATAAACAGTTTGGCTTTAAAAAATCAACTTATGGAAGATGTACTCCCTACTCTACAAAATGGAATTAACCAAACTAAAACTACTTATCAATTAAAATAAAAAAATCTCTCTAGACCTACCTTTAATAAAAGGAGACTTTAAAAAAATAAATTAAACAAATTATGATATTAATAAATTTTAAAATTTATAAAGAAACTTTTGGCGATAAGGCTATAGAATTGGCAAAAATCATTAAGGAAATAAGTGAAAAATATAAAATAAGGATAGTGATAGCAGCTTCACCTATTGATGCTTTGAGAATAAAGAAAGAAACTGGAGCAGAAGTATTTTTGCAAAATGTTAATGAATATTCTGAAGGAAAACACACTGGTTGGGTTTCCATGGAACAAGCAATGGCTTTGGGAATTAATGGAAGTTTATTGAATCATTCGGAAAATAAAATTGCTAAAGGAAAGGCTTTGAAAATTATTAAAAATAGACCTAAGGGTTTTGAAGTAGTTTTATGTATGGCATCAACTGGACAAATAGAAAAATGGGGAGCAAAAGCTAATCCTGATTGGATATTGTATGAGCCACCAGAACTAATTGCGAGTAAAGATAAATCCGTAGCAACAGAAGAACCAAAAGTAATTAAGAGCGCGGTAGAAAAAGGGTTGAAGGTGCCAATTATGGTCGGGGCTGGAATAAAAGATAAGAATGATGTAATTGTGAGTTTGAAGATGGGAGCAAAGGCAATTGGTTTATCAAGCGCTTTTGTTCTTAGTAAAAATCCAAAAGAAATATTGGAAGAATTAGCAAAAGGTTTTAATTAACCAGCAATAGTTAAAAACCAACAGTTTTGATAATTAATGGTTTTTAAGGCTGAGTTTAAAGTTGATCTGGTGGTGGCAACATCATCAAATAATATAATATTTTTGTTAATTATTTTTTTTGATTCTGAATTTAAAGAAAAAACATTTTTCATATTTTTTAGGCGACCAGTTTTTTGTTTAAGTTTAACTTGAGGAATTGTATTGACAGATCTTATTATTAACTCATCATAAAAATTAAGTTTTAATTTACGAGATATTTGTTTTCCAAGTAAAGTTGATTGATTGAATCCACGCCAATTTTCTCGATTGTTATGGAGTGGAATAGGTATGATTGTAAAATTATTTTTTTGCCAATATTTTAATAAGTGAGGATAATCATTGGTGATGGTATTGGCGCAAATAGTTGAAAAATATTTAACAATGTCAGTGGTAAATTCATATTTAATGGATTTTATGGCTTTTTTAATCAGAGTTTTATATGGAAATAAACTTAAAGAACCTTCTAAAAGATCCATTCTGCCTAATTTAGGAGAATTTGATTCTAGGGAATTAAGACATTTTGGGCAAAAATAAACACCCTCTTTATTGCAACCAAAACACTTTTTAGGAAAGATTGAATCTAGAATAAAAGACATTCGTTAATTATATTACAAAATTACGTTATGGATGATTTTGTTATAGAATAGACCTATGAAAATCAATTTTATTAAAAGAGAAAATGCTTCTGACTTGATATTGATAATAATGATATCGGCCTTAATTACCCTATTGGTAACTAGGTTTTTGCTAAATTTATTTGGTTGGCCAACTATTAGTTTTGGTGTTTGGCATATAGCTCATGTGCTCTGGGGTGGCTTAGGAATGATGATTGGAATTATTTTAATTTTGGCTACTTACGGAGAAAGAATTAGAAGGACAGCAGCAATTATTTCTGGTATAGGCTGGGGGTTATTTATTGATGAAATTGGCAAATATTTAACCAAGAAAAACGATTATTGGTTTCAACCGGCAATTATTTTTATTTATATTTCTTTTATTATTTTGTTTTTGGTTTATCGATATTTTGAAAAAAAACAAATTAAAGATCCAAGAATGCTTTTATATTCAACTATTGGACAACTAGAAAATGTGGCTGAGGAAAGCGAAGATATTAAAAATTTAAGAATTGAGTTAAAAAAAATTATTAAAAAATATAAAAGTAAAAAAACTCAGAAAGTAAATTTTTGGGAACAATTATTAATTAAAACTGGTTATTATTCTTATAATAAAATATTTAAACGTAAACTAGTTTTAATAGTGTTAATTGGTTATGCGGGTTTTTGGGCAATAGATAAGATTCAAGAAACAATCTTTATTTTATTAAATTCTCAAAAATGGCAATTGATTCAAAAAATTTATGATAATTATAGTTTTATTAATAAAACTGATAATTATATGATTATCTTAAAAATTATTTCTGATTCGATGGTGGCGATATTGTTTTTGATTGGATTATCTAATATTGCTATCAAAAAAAGACTTAAGGGTTTGAAATTTTTTCAATTGGGACTTTTGGTTAGTATCTTTTTATCATCAGTTTTTAAATTGTATTTTGAGCAATTCAGTGAGGTAGTAATAATTGCGGCAAGCATAACTTTATTCTTCGCAATTTCGAAGATGAAAAAGGAGTTTGTAGCCTAAATATGGTATAATATAGGTCACTGGAGATGTATTGCATCGACGGAGTGAGTACTTTAAAAAACTGCAAGCCGGCTTTGATCCATTGAGCCGTTAAACAGGGTCAAAACAATTATGCCAAAAATACTTTTGGTGTTGATTTAACCAAAGTTGCAAACGCCTTCACCGGCGCTTTCGCTCCTAAGGCTAACGCTTACGCTTTAGCATAAGCACAACCATTTTTTGATTTTCTATTCTAGAGGAAATTAAAAAGTGTCAACTAAACTAGAATGCTTTTTAATAAGTCTCAATTCTTATTAAAATTAAGATCTGGGTAATGCCAGAAAATAATTGACATTTCAACACTTTTTATTTGCTTTAGTTGTTGAAAATGTAGGATAAAACAAAATAAGCTTGTAGACGTTTTTTAAAATCCGCTTTCGGACCTGGGTTCATTACCTGGCATCTCCGCAAAAAAACTAAACTTTAAAAAGTGAGAATTATTCCTCCTACTTTTCTTTTTCCGGATGTTCTGGCGCCTCCTCCAATTTCAATATAGTGATCTGCTGCAGCTGATTCAATTACATCAACAACAACTTCTTCTTCATTAGCTGATATTTTGTCGCTTTTAAATTTTTGTAAGAGTCTATCTTTAGGTGATCCACTACTGCTTAAAGCGGAGTTGGAAATAAAAATGGAAATTTTTGAATCTGGGAAGTTTTGTTTGATGGCTCTACTTTTTTTAACGACAGCTTCAACTTGGTTTTCTAAAATTGAAGGGGTTCTTAATCCATATAAATTATCAAAAACAAAAGAAGTTTCATTAGAACCATCAGCTCTAGTTATTGGCTCAAGATAAACTAATTGATCGGAAATACTACCTTTTGCTTGATTTTCTGATTGACTATAAAGATAAAACTTATTGATATCACCAAAAGTTAAATCGGTATCATTATTACAACCTTGTTCAGTACATGAAAGACAAGCTCTAATATTTTCAATAACAACATTTAAATTGTTGGTGGCAGTGCTGGTGATTATTTGTTGAGTTGATTGACTATTAATAATCTTGTCAATTTCCTTTAACTTTTCATTGAGGAGTTCATTGTGGGAACTTGAATTTCCTTGTTTTAGGTTTTCAAATTTATTTTTAATTTGATCATAAATTTCTTCTAATTTTAATACTTGGGTTTTGATAGTGGCAATATATTCTGAGATAACTTCTCTTTCTTCTGGTTTAATTAAATCTTCTTTTTTAACGACTAAATTATCTAAATAATCTAAATCTTGGGATAGGGCCATGGCACCAGAACTAACTTTAAAATCTTCACCCAGTCTTTGGAAAATTTCAATTATTTCTTTTGAAGGCTCTAAATCTTTTCTTAAGGTTTCTATTTCCCCTACGGCATTTATTTTTTCAACCGAAGAAGACATGTTGACTAGAGTGGCAAGAGCTCTGATTCCATCTTGAAAATTTTCTTTTAAAACTTGTGGGTCTTTAAAATCTAATCCAGTGGTTTGACAAATTTCAATTAGTTGCTGCCTGATTTGAATTTCACTTTCCGACAAGGAAATATTTTTTTCAGGGTTAGATAATTGTTGATACATTTTAGCAACAGTTGATCCAACTCCTTTATTCCCCCATGTTTGAAGTAGTTGCATTCTTTGTTTGTCTAATAAGTCGGGGTATAAATCTAAATCTTGTAATTCGTTTAGGTTTTGAATAATGTTGTTTAACTTAATATCAATGGTTTCGACATCTCCAATCTTTACATTCTGTGTCTCTGACTGTAATAATTTAATAAATTCAGGAACTCTATCATTTTCGATGCCAACACTGTCTATTATTGTTTTTGTCATTTCTTTCCTTTCTTTAAGGAATTTTTCAATGACAGCACTTTTACTTTCAGATAAATATTCTCTTGGGTTAATTTCCTGACCACTTCTAAAATCATCCCAACGATTATTCAACATAACTGATAGATAGAAACCAAGAATGGCTTCTTTTTGTGGAGTTCGGCTATGAAGATTGCTTAAATAAGTCGAAACGTTGGTTAGTGATTTTATATTTTCGGCGGTGAAATTGTCTGGGGTTTTGATAATTTCAAAACGATTAGCAAAAGCTTCTTTAATTTCCTCTAATAACTTTTCTTTTTGAGAATTAAAATCTGTAAAAGACCTAATATCTTTTCTCAATTCTAGTAATTGTTCTTTTTCAAAGTATTTTTTATTACCTTTAGTCTTCTCTATTAAAACTAATTTTGTTTTATATAAAGGGTAAACATCTTTACTGAAAGATATTAATTCTGATGGAGATAATTTATCAAACAAGGTTAGATAATCTGAAAAAAGACTTGGCGCAGCATTTATGACATCTCGAGAAATGTTGTAAAAAACAGTTTTATCTTCATTTGACCATCTATTATTGACAAATCTTTCTTCTATTTTTGATAGTCCATTTAATATTTCTATTTTTGTTCTTTCGGCTGTTGTTTTTTTGGAAAAAGAACTGTCGACGCTGTTAATTAAAAAACTCAAAGATTCAATCTGACTTAGAGGACCAGCCCCTTCAAGGTTGTCGACAAATTTAGAAAATAATTTAAGAGAGAACTGCATCTCTTCTGGTTTTCCAGAGTCTAGATAAGATTTCCACTCATTTTGCATTTCTTGGAGACATAAATTCTTGGTTTTTGGATCGTTAAATAAAGTTTCTATTTTAGCTCTCATATCTTGAGACATCCATCCTTCAACTTCTTGAGATTGGATATAGAGCATTAATAGAGGCTTCCAATTTGATTGATCAATTTCAGCTTGATCTTTGTTTAAAAGAGATTCTTGTATTCTTTTAAGTTCATATTTAGGAAAATTAAGATAATTATCAGATGATAATTCGTTTTTTTGACTAAAATAATTTCCAATTTCGATATCTAAATTTTTGTCTAAACTAATGAAACTAGGATTTTCTTGGGAAAATAATTTAAATAATGGGTTATTGGAGATTTCCTCATTATTATCTGAGGACAGAACTCTTTCTAAGACACTGTTTCTTAGAGGAGAATCAATATTTGAAATATTTAACCAAAATTTCTGTTCTGATTCTGGCCTATTTTTGATAAAAGATTCGGTTATAAGAGGATGTAGATTTGGATTATATTCTTCTTTTAAAATTAGTTTTAATAATGGCAGAGTAACTGATAAATCTTCTGTATAAAGAGAACTTAAACTATCTTTATTTTTTAATAAAATATCTTTTAAAAAAGGAGTTGTTGGAATATCTCTTTTGAAAATTTTCCAAAAATCTTGATCTGTTTTAGAAAAAGAAACAGTTGTTTCTTCTAATGAAAGAAGTCCATAGAGATAATAATCGCTATCGGAAATAGCTAATTTTTCTAACATTAAAGAAGTTGGTTTATTGTTTTCGTCAAAAAATGTGTCAAGACTATCTATATTCTTTTTTAGAAATGAGCGGTATTTTTGGAGATAAGATTCCTGATTGTAATCATTGGCAGAGATATTTTTAAGAACTGTTACATCAAACTTATTTAAAAAATTTTGATCTGATTCACTAAATGTCTTTATTAATTCTGAATCAAAAGTATTAAAAATAAAAGCTCCTGAGGCTAGTGAATCATTTGATAATTTATCTTGAATAATAATTTCTCTAAAGAATAGAGCTGTTGGTTTATTATCTTGAGTGAATAATTCATTAATATTGTTTTTGTTGGTAAAAATAAATTTTCTAATAAAATAGTCATCTGGAAATTTTTTATCTATGCCAATGAGAAGATTCCAAAACCTTTGCTCTGATTGAGGAAAAGATTTAATTATTTCTGGATTTATAAGGGAAGTAAAAACAAAAGAATCTGAAAGAAAATCACCAAAACCTTTATTTTTAGATAAAATTAATTCTAGGAAAATTTGAGTTGGATTCCCGCTCTTATCGAAATATAAATCAAATTGTTCCTGGTTTTTAATAATAGAGTTTAATATTTCATTTGGACATTTTTTATCAACCATGGTTTTAAAAACACCCCAAAGTCTTTGATCATTTTCAGGGAAATTGGCAATTTGTTCTGGTGTTAGTAAATTTTTCCAACTATCTAGATTTATTTCTTCTGAGGCAATTGTTTTATAGAATAAGAAAGTTGGATTATTTTGATCGTCAAATAAATCATCAATCTTATCTTTGTGATTAATAATGAATTTATTAAAATCTTTTCTATTATTATTTCTGATTATTTCTAAACTTTTTTTATCTCGTGAAGAAAAATTAGACAGTTTTTCTTCTGTTAAAAACCTACCATTAAGACTAAAATCTTTTTGAATAATAGATTCTAAGAATAAACTATTTAACTTAAAATCTTGATCGATGAACTTAGAAAAATCAGAGTGATTTTGGAGTAAAAAATATCGTAAATTATCTCCATAATTTTGATCTTTTGATTGATTTTCAGTATCTAACCAGAAACTATCTCTATAGGTTGTCCAAAATATTTTGTCTTGTGGTAGAAAATTAGCCATAGCCTCATCTGACACATTAGCTAAACTTAGAAAACCACCATAGAAAATGTTTTCACTTTTATTTAAGTTGGTAGCTGATTCAAATAAAAAAGATGTTGGGTTGCTATTGGAATCAAAAAAATTTCTATAATCATCTTTATTTTCTAATAAAATCTCCCTAATCCGGTTGTAGACTCTATCACTGCTGTAAATGTTGCCGTTGAAATTATAACTGTCGGCATCAATGTAAGATTTCCAAAAAGGTCTATCCTCTGACACTAAATTATCTAAAATATATTCGTCTAATAAAGGTTTGAATTCAGTAATATTAAAATCTTTTCCTTTTACGATGGCCATCATAAAAGATGATGTTAATTTATTTTCTTGGTTTAAATATTCAGTATTGAAATTATTTTTGTTATCAATTAAAAAGGTTTGAATTCTGTTTTTTTTCCAAGCCAGATCATTATTCTTATCATCTGATTTCTCTAGAGAAAAACTTTTATAAACGGTCCAAAAAACTTTGTCTTGATCATTTAATTTGTCTATATTCTCTTGAGTAAGATAAGTATTGAAAATATCTTTGTAATCATTTGTACTGGTAAATTCTCTGGCCATTTTTTCAAAAAATAAGGAATTTAGGTTATTATTTTCGTCGAAAAATTGGGAAAAATTATTTTTATCTTCAAAAAGTTTAGTGACAATATCGTTATTATTGTTGTAACGACCATCGTAAGTTCCATTAAGGTCTTTATACAACTTCCAAAAAACTTTATCTTGAGGCGGAAGAGTTTCTAAAACTTCATCAGTAATAACACCGACACGTAAACATCTTTCTCCATACTCGTTAACAACCTTATCAAGAAACTTTGGATTTATACCATCAGACTGATTAATAAGCTCTGATAACTCATCAATTTTAGATAGAAAATCTTCTTTTTTGCTACTTTCAAAAATATTGCGACTTATTGTCCAAATGACTTTGTCTTTTATTGGGAATTTAGAGATTGAATCATCATCTAGATACATTAAAAATGTTCTTCCTAAAGTAGAATAATAATCGACTGATTCGCCACTTTTAATTATTGTTTCGAAAAAGGAAGGTTTGGGATAATTATTTTCATCAAATAATTGATCTTTATTATCGACAAGGGATCTAATTAAATCTGAATTTTTAGTGTTAGAGATTATTTCCCAATAATTTCGATCTTTTTCATCCGGAAAAGAAGTTACTCTTGAAACACCAATTTTTTGTAGAGCAAAAACAAAACCAAGCCTACTGTTTTCACTGTAAGAATCTGAAGAAGTGTTTTTAGTTAAATCTATAAGAAATTGTGATCTTTGAGATTCATCATTAAAAGATGAATGTATTTTGTCTTGATTTCTGGCAACATAGTCAATAATATCTCTAGTTGAATAACGATCGTTTTGACCGACAGTATAAACTCTCTTTAAAAAATCAGCAACTCCATTTTCATTATTTGGAAGTTGGCTTATTTGTTCTTGAGAAATGTGTTCAATAAGTTGAGTAGGGTTTAAAAAACTGTCAATATTTTGATAAATTAATTTAAAATTACTATCAAATATTTTTTCATCAAGAGCTCTTCCTTCTGGTAAAGTAAAAGTTATTTTATTGTCGGTGTTAAAAATGTTAAGAGGGTTTGGATCCATATATCTATGATCAGGAGGATTTAGGTGAACAAAGTAGGAAAGAGATCTACCCCCTCGATCTGTTCCAAGAATAATTGTTTCTTTAAGGAGATCTAATCGGTGTTTAACTTCTGGATCGAGCTGACCATTTTTGGCAGTTTCTAATAAAATTTTAAAAAACGGATTATGTTTATCACCTTCATAATGATAATCACTAATAGAAGTGTCTTTTCCATTTTCATTTAGAAAAAAATAAGGGTTTAACTCTGAACAAACATTGTCGAACTTGTCATCAGGAATATTACTTGCTTCTAGAATTGACTGTTTGATAGTATCGTTATAAATATCATAGTTGTTAACAGTAAAACCTAATTTATTGATTCTGTCTATTCCTAAGGCAATTTTTGAAGCTGATAAACCTTTAAAATTATCAACTGTTTTTTTGTGAGTGATTAGGTCATCAGAAAAACCTCTTTGATTAAGAACATTGTAAAAATCAGTAGCGTTTTTTACGCCAGAGGTTTTTAATTTTAAAATAGACGAAACTGAAGATATTTTATCTACAATTTTTTTCTTTTGATTAGAAATATTTTTTTCATATTGAGTCGTGTGAGAATCGATAAAAGCGCCTTTGGTTTCTAAAATAACACTTTCTTTTTGGAGATAATATTCATCTTTTTTAACTAATGGCTCTGTAGGAGTAATATCAATTTTAATTTCTTGTCTAATGTCAGCAATTTCTTGCCTATCTTCCCTTTCTTGTTTTGGATTTCCAATAACAACTTCTATTGGTGTTTCTGTTGGGTTTATTTCAGCTGTCTCTGGACCGGCTAATTGCTCAAAAGCCTGTTTAGGAGTTATTTCTCCATCTATACACCTATTGGTCACCTCAAGGGCTTTACTGACTTCAGAAGGTTGATGGTGTTTTTCAGAGACAGAAAGATCTTTGCCTTCGTTAGCCATTTGAAAATTTTTCTAAACTATTAAAAGTTTTTTGGAGATAAGACGAAAGAATGGGAAATTTTGACAATAAATTAAAAAAAGAAGAATATAGCTCGGTTGGATTTTGAGTTTTGTCTAAATCACTTAAAACAAATTTGGAAATTTGACTAACCTCTTTTGTCTCTATTTGTTTATCTAAAAGTAAAAAGTCTAAAACAACGATGATTTGTTTTTCAATTGTAATTTTAAGAGAGTCAAAATCTGAAGAATTAGACATTATATAAACAGTATAAATGAAAAGTCTATTTTATGAGTCTTTTTATTTCTCTTTCTTTTATTTTTTCTCTTTTTTCATATTTTCTCATTTTTCGACCAATGCCAATTTCGACTTTAAACCATTTACCTTTAGTAAAAATGGAAATAGGAATAATCATATATTTTTGATTACGATAAATTAAAAGCTTGGCAATTTCTTTCTCGGATAATAATAATTTTCTTTCTAGAGTTGTATCAAATTCTTGGCCTTGGGAATATTTATATTTAGGAATATTTAAATTAAATAAGGTTGGTGCTCCATTGACAACCTCTATTTTTGAATTAGCGAATTGAGGAGTTTGGGTGCGTAAAGATTTGGCGTCAGAACCTGTTAGGGCAATTCCGGCTTCAAATTTGAAAATGAATTCATAGTCTCGTGATTCTTTATTGAAATGTCTCACTTAGGTATTTTAACAAATTTATTGGAAACCCACCCATACTGCAGGCACCGTCCTTTGAAAAGGGAATATTAATTAAAAATTGGTAAAAAAAATGGAGGTAGTTTTAATTAAATTAATAATTAAAAATACCTCCGGGTAGCATAATAGATTTTTGATTTTTATTTAGGTACGTATACCAAATACACTTTTCGATGACCAGAAGCCAGGTTGGCAAAGGTTTTTGAAGCGACTAAAAAGTCAGCTCTATTTTTACCTTTAATGGCACCACCAGTGTCAGCAGCAATGCCGAAACCGAGACCTTCAAAATAAAAAATAGTTCCAAATTTCCAATACCTTTTGTCAACTGAGACTGTAAAAGATGGGGTAACCAAAGAGCCACTGGCTGTAAACGAAGGGTTGCTATCACATTCTTCTACGGTAGCAGTATAAAGACTAACCATCCAATCTCCCAAGTCTAACCATGAATTTCGATCATTAATATCAAAAGAAACTTCTTCTTGTTGATATTGGTATGACCCTTTTGAAAGATTTTTTAGAACATCCTGATTACGGATTCTGTCGAAAGAACCTCGACTAGATAAGATGAACTGAGGAGTGACCCCAACTCGATCTGGCCTAGAAATGCCAATTTGAGCTGCTTTACTAACTGTCTTATTTAAAGCGTTAACATCATTGGTTAACTGTTCAATGGAGTTGTTTAAAGATTCGTTTTCTTTAATTAGTTCCTCATTTTTTTCGCTTAATTCTTCGTTTTTTGACTGTAGACCTTCATATTCTTTTAGTTTTTCGTTCATTTCGACAATTGTCTCTGAAAGAAACTTTATATCACTTTTTTGGATTTCAACAGTATCTTTTAGACGACGATTGTCTATTGTGGTATTTGCTAGCATTGAAATAATTACAACAAGAACAACAAACACCGCAATATTCTGAATTTTTTTCAAAACATTATCTCTCCTTTTTTTTTATTTTTATCTATTATGCTGTTAATGTACCATCTAGATTATTTAGCTTTAAATTAATCTAAATTGACTCTGGATTGTAGCATATTATATCCTATAATGCAATTATATTAAAATAAAAATGGGTATTTTACTTAAAACAATTAGTTGGTTTTGATCTGGTAAATTTTTTGATCAGCACAGAGAACATAAATAAAAGCATTTTTTTCATCGACAGCAATGTCTGTAATCTTCAATTTATCGAAGTTATATTTTGACTGTAACTCCCCTGTTTTTTTATAAAGAAAAATTAAATTTTGATTATCAACAAAAGCAAACATTCCAGAGCCTAAGGCTACTTTTAACATGTCTGATTGTGAAGATGATTCTTGTTGGACTAATTTAAAATCTTGCTTAACACCACTAGTATATGAACTAATTTGACCGTTTTTATATAAAACAAAGATATTACTATTGATGGCTAACGAGGCAGCATCGGAATCAAGTTTTCCTTCGTTTTTGATCCAAATTTGTGGAGCTCCAAACCCAGATGAATTTGGAGATATTTTCCATATATTTGAACTTTGGCTATCTAATATATAAATGGCTCCATTCCAAAATTTAATATCGGTTAAATTAATTGATGAATCAGAAAAATCAGTTTTGTTTTCCAAGGTACTATTTTTGATTAAAAATAGACTATTTTTGCTGGCAATATAAATTTCACTATTATTTTCAGTTAAGAAGGTAGCATTTTTAATTTTTTCATCTGTGGAAATATTTTTTCCTGATTTTTTGGCAGTATCAATAGAATCGATTCGACCATTAATATTATCTAAAAGATAAAGTTTATCGTCTTTAAATAAAAGCTTAGAATATTGAGAATTTTTAAAAGAAATTGAGGTGTCATAAAAAAGATTTGGAGTGAAGCGATCGCTGGCACCTGATTGGGATAATATTTGTTGAATTTGGGATTTGTAACCTGATAATTCGTCTGTATTAATGTTTAAACTAGTCAGTTGATCAATTATTGATTCAGAATCACGAGCTAAAAGTTGAGCTGAGTTTAGATTAATATTTTTAACAGCAGCGATATCAGCAAATTTTTTATCTAATTCTGTTTTTAAACTTTGATATTTGGATTGGTTTTTTATGGATTGAGTCTTTTTGTATCCAAAATAAAAACTAGTTAACAGCCCTAATATTAGAACTATGGCAATAATTAAATTAACTTTTCTTCTTTTACCAATTTGGCTGATTTCTCGATGAGAGACATAAACAGAATCATTTTTTTTCAAAAAAGAATTTGAATTTTGAGTAGGAATTTCTGCGGAAGAAAATTGATTGAAATCAGTTGATGGCGGTTGTTCTATTTCAACCGTTTCTTCTGATTCAAGTTCTTGATCTTCATCATTATGGGGTTGAATTAAAACAGCAGCTAGCCCACTTTGATCATCAAAAGTGTACAAATTGGAAATAAAACTTTCTTCTAAATTTTCAAGTTTTTCATTGGATAAAATTACTTTTATTTTTTCCCAAGTGAATTTATTAAAGAAAGAATTGGTTGTTAAAAATATTTTATCTTCTGGATGAATTGGACCAGAAACAATTTTTATTTCTAGATCATTTTTTTCTAAAATTAAACTGACTTTTGGTGGTCGACAGAGAATTACTTTTCCTAAACCATATGAGGCTATGTATAAAGTATCGTTTAGGATTACGGCGATTAATAACTCTAATTTAAATGTCTGATATAGAGGATTATTTACAACAGCGTCTAGGGCATTTTTTAAACATTCTTGAACATTATTTTCATTATCACAAGAAAAATAGTTTTGATTAACTTCATAGATGATATCGTGACCAACAATACTTAAATCCTCTTCTTTGAAATCGATTCCGATATTAATCAAACCAAAAAGGTGACCACTTTTCTTAATTAAAAGTGGGTTATCTGGTTCATTTTCCCAATATTGGGACCAACTATTAGTATTTGGCTTACCAATAAATGATCGACAAGTGAAATGCATTACTTAATCATACTACAATCCAAACATAGTCAAAATCAGAAAGACGGAAAAAGCGAGATGAATATATGAAAAAATGACTAATATTGGGTTGAATTTGTCATTAACGCTTTTTGACATTGAGGTCACTTGCTTAACAACAATTAAGGCAAAAACTAGATAAATGAGGGAAGAAAGAATAAAAAAACCTTTAGTAAAAATGAAGAAATAACTTTCTAAATTGTTTATTTCAAAAATTTTATTCATTGCTTTGTTCTCCATCGTTTTGTTCTTCTAAATCACGAAGCTCTTGTAGTAGTTTAATTATTTTTTCGGGGTTGGGAACTTTCTCAAAAATTATTTGATTCTTTTCGGAGGCGGTTTGAATCAAAACATCTCCATAGTTGAAAAATGTTCCAAAAAGACCACGGACAGAAGATGAAGTGTCTTGGATCATAGAAAGATCGGCAGTGGCAAAATGTTTATTTAAGAGATTTCTGAAATCAATATCAACAACTCTTTGATTGGTTATTAAAAACAAGTTGAAATACCAAGATAAAAATTTTTCAAAGGCATAAATAAAAGTTATTAGATACCAAAAAATAAGACTGGAAAATTGATATTGAACTGGAAAAAAGTTAATGAATGATAAATATTTGATAATAAAAGGAAGGAATAAAGGAAGAGAAAACATTAAAGCGGAGACAAGCATCCAATGGAGATTATTGATCCAATGAGGTCTGGCAGCTAAATAAATTTTTTCGGTTTCGTCTTGTTCTGAAAAAGATAAGATATCTGGATTAATTAAAAAACAAGAAAGTGGGCTTTTACTGTGACCGAGAATGTTGTAACACTCTTGGCTAAAATCTTTTTTTGATTTTTGGCTAGTATTTTCTTTTTTCTCTTCGATTATCTTTTCTTTTTGGACTTTTTTAACTGGAGAAGAAACAACGACAATATCATCTGGAGCAATAGTATCTAAATCTTGTGAGCGGGTCATGAATTTATTTTAACATGGAACAAACCCTCTGTCCTTCGGACATCTCCATTGAAAATTAAACCCTCCGCCTTTTAGGCACCTCCCTTGACAGGGAGGCTTTACTTTTTTTTAATTACGTTTTTCGACGTTAAAAAGTGGGCCGACAATGGAGATATTGGCTGGGGCACGACTGTTAAAATAACTTTTCCAAGTAGAGCCATCGAAGCTGACTGAACCAGCATCACCAGAAAGAGAAACTTGGGTGGTATATCCCGTACCTTTATCCCAGGAAACAGAGACAGAATTTATGGTGTTATAAGGATTTCCTCCACGGTTTTTTAATTCATTTTTAATTTGATCCATACTCCAACCGCCTTGATCTGGAGGCAAGAGATTATTATTAATTGAGCTATCTTTTTGAGATAAAAGAATGGAATTGACGATGTCAGCAACTTCATTTGGTTTTAACCAAGCAGTTTTATTGTATTCTTTGCGATAGCCTTGAGCAGAATAAAAACAAGGAGAATCACGATCATAAGCTTTGGCAAATAAGTCGTCAAAAGAATTAATATCACCATTAGTGTCACGAGTTCTTTTAGTCCACCCGGTTGATTTCCAACCAACATCGGAAGAGGAATAAGTATAGGCACCAGCAGTTGAAGCAAACCAAGCAGTGACTACTTGCCCATTCTGAACTAAGACTTCACCTTCAGTGGCTTTAACGGCTTTTTCCCAATCTCCACCCTTGTTTCCACCTTTATAGACCTGACAAGCTTCAGTGGTGCAGATTTCTTTAGCACCATTATCGGTGTAGGATAAGGCATAAGAACGAGCAGCAATAGCTTGAGCTTTCAGGGCCTCGATTGGCCAACTGGCAGGGACTTCATAAATACCCAACAAGTATTGTTCCAAGGACATTGAGCCAAAACCTTTAACATTTAGGGTTACGTTAGATTTTTTTTCGATATTAGTATTATTAAAATAGGCATTTAAAATATCCCGGTAATTTTGACCAGCTTTGGCTCGACCATAAGCACCGTATTGGTTTAAACCAACATGATGAGGAATACCAAAAGTAAAAAAGGCAAAACCTGAACCAAAACCTGGATCGGTTTTACGATCATCGGCGCACATCATCGAACCTGAACCCACAGTGGTAGGAAGATTTAAACTAGCGAATTTTTGATCAATTAATTGTTTTTGTTTTTGACTTAGTTCAGCTTTATATTTTTCAGCTTTTTGAATCTCGTTATTTAAAAAGCCAAATCGAGTATCGAGGCTTTTTTTAAGGGCGGCCATTTTTACTTTTTGAGCTTCTAACTCAATTTTGTTTTGATTCAAAGATTTAATATCATTTGTATATTGACCAATAGTGTCTTTATCGCGACTGATTATGGCTTGATACCAAGTATATTGATGTAGTAAAGTGGAGCTTTCACTTGAGGAAAGGAAAAGAACAAAGGGATTATATTTTTTAGTGTCTTTGTAATATTTTTTAATTCTCTCGGCAATGAGTATTTTTTGAATTTCTAGATCTGCTTCTTTATTAATTAATTGTTGGCCGATTACACCAATTTGTGATTCTGTTTTGGTAATTTGATTTTTTGCTTGAGTTATTTTTGATTGTAAATCACCCGACTCTTTTTTGAGAGGTGCCATGGAATTTTCTAAATCAGAGATTTGTTTACTAATTTCAGCAATTTCTTTATCGTAATCAGTAGCATTAAGAACAAACTTCTGAGAGAGAAAAACTGAAACTAATACAAAGAATAATATAAAAACTATTCTTTTTAAAAAATTTAATTGCACAGTTTGATTTTAGCATCTGTTATACTAAGTGTATGTTGAGAAGAAAAATAATGCCCTTTTTGGTGGGTTTTTGGGTCTTTTTATTGTCGGGGAAAATGTCTTCAATTTTTGCAGCAGATACTTTTTGTCCTGGTCATGATGGTAATAGTGGTAATCCTCAAATTAATACAGCTATTGGCTGTATACCGGTTCAAATGGGCGATTTTATTGCTTGGTTATTGCCTATTTTATTCGGAGTTGTCGGTGGAATATCATTTTTATTAATGATTTATGGATTTATTTTAATATCGACTTCAAAGGGTGATCCTAAGGCTGTTCAAGGAGCTCAAGAAACTATTACTTCGGCAATAGTTGGTTTGTTGGTTTCAATTTTTTCTTTATTCTTATTAAGATTGGTCGCAGTTAATATTTTACATATTCCAGGATTAAACTAATATGGCTGTTAATCTTCCAACATATGCGGGTACAGGTTTTGCTTTTGAAAATAAAACTGTTGGTGAAATAATAGGACAAGCTTTGCCTTATATTTATGGTTTTGCTGGATTAGGTTTGCTATTGATGTTGATTTTTGGAGGAATAACTCTGATGACGGCTGCCGGTAGCCCAGATAAAGCTAAAGCAGGTTATGGAAAGATTGTTGGTGCCCTGATTGGTTTTTTAATTATCTTTATTTCTTATTTTGTAGTTCAGATAATTGAAGTAGTCTTAGGCGTAAAGATACTTTAACTATTTATTTTCCCATTCGACGATTACGTTGTTGATACCAGATAATGGTTTTTTCTAGTTCTTTTGGAGTAAAGTCTGGCCAAAGAATGTCAGTAAAATAAAGCTCTGCATAGGACATCTGCCAAAGTAAAAAATTGGAAAGGCGGTATTCACCACCTGGCCTAATGATTAAATCTGGATCTGGCTGGTCATGAGTATATAAATAATTGGAAACGAGTTCTTCATTTACCTTATTGGCGGGAATCTTATCTTTAATAATATTTTTAATAGCATTAACAATTTCATCTCGACCACCATAATTGAGAGCGACATTAAATTTAATTCTTTCATTGTCTAAAACAATGTCCAACATTTTTTTGATAGCATGTTTGACTTTGAAAGGAAAAGCCTGAAAGTTTCCTAAAACAAAAAACTTAATTCCAGTTCTTTTGTATTCTTCGCGCTTGGTTTTGACAATTTCGATTAAAAGATTAAAGATAGCTTTAACTTCTTGAGCTGAACGTTTACGCCAGTTTTCTGTAGATAGGGCATAAACAGTGATGTTTTTTATACCAATATCACGACAATAATTAACAATATCTTGGAGATTTTGAGCACCAGCACGATGACCATCTGATGGGTTTAATCCTCTTGCTTCAGCCCAACGACGATTTCCATCCATGATGATGGCAATATGTTTAGGTAGATTATTAGGATCAATTTTTATTTTTGAAGTCATGCTATTTTAGTCGAGTAATTTTATAAATATATTCGATTACAAAATAAAACCCCGCGGGTGCGGGGTTTTATTTAAAATTCGGAGTTAAAAAAACTAGAGTCAAAACTGTTAGTACCAGAAAGTTTTGAGTTTCCTCAAAGGAGGTGATCCATCCGCACCTTCCAGTACGGATACCTTGTTACGACTTAACCCTCATCGCTGAATTCACCTTGGTCCTACAAAAA